>ERZ1034917.156-NODE-156-length-66176-cov-6.928223_pt1 | contig 66176 bp, 54 predicted proteins | sample MGYA00520605_ERZ1034917 | MGnify/ENA primary metagenome ERZ1034917 (study PRJEB33766, sample SAMN09781784) | gut metagenome | biome: gut microbiome | host: Homo sapiens | place: Madagascar | study: EMG produced TPA metagenomics assembly of the PRJNA485056 data set... | reverse complement strand
TGCGCATAAGAAAACCTCCCATTTCTCGTGTCCAAGAAATGGGAGGCAGTTCACATCGCGTCGAGGCCTTTTTTGTGGGTTAAGGCCTGCGCCATTGACACCAAGAAACCTATCGCAACATAATCACAAGAGCGCGCCGTGATACACACGGCGGCTAGAACGAATAGCGAGACAAAGGACTTTTCTCATGACCGAATCGCAATTTCATGGAGTGATTCCCCCGGTTGTCATCCCACTTGATGCCAATCGCCAGCTCGACCTCGAGGCATTCGAGCGCTCGATCAACCGCATGATCGACGCAGGCGTCGACGGCCTGTTCTTCCTGGGCTCCTCGGGTGAGGTCGCCTTCCTGACCGACGCACAGCGCTATCACGTGCTGCAGGAAGCTGTCGCCATCGTCGGCGGCCGCGTCCCCGTGCTTGCGGGCATCATCGACATGGAAACCCTGCGCGTCATCGACCAGGCAAAGCGCGCGTCCGGCTTCGGCGTTGACGGCCTTGTCGCAACCGCCCCGTTCTACGCTCTGGGCGGCCCGCGCGAAACCGAGCGCCACTTCCGCCAGATCGCCGCAGCCACCGACCTGCCCCTGTTCGCATACGACCTTCCCGTATGCGTCCACACCAAGCTCGATCCCACCATGCTGGTTCGCCTTGGCAAGGAAGGCGTTCTTCAGGGCGTCAAGGACTCTTCGGGCGACGACGTTCAGTTCCGTTGGCTTTGCATCGAGAACGAGGAAGCCGGCCATCCCCTACAGGTGTTCACCGGTCATGAGGTCGTCGTCGACGGCGCGTACATGTCCGGCGCCGACGGCTCCGTCCCGGGCCTTGGCAACATCGATCCCTACAGCTACGTCGAGCAGTGGAAGGCTTACCAGGCAGGCGACTGGGAACACGTTCGCGAGATCCAAAACCACCTTGCCAAGCTCATGGGCGTCACCCGCAACGTCCATGCAACCGTCGGCTTCGGTGCAGGCGTCGGCGCATTCAAGACCGCTCTGTGGCAGATGGGCGTCTTCAACACCAACCAGATGCGCGAGCCCGTCCAGCCGCTGGTCGGCGAGGACGTCGAGGCCATCGTTGCCGTTCTTAAGGCAAACGGCCTGATGGACGCCGACGCGCCTGTCCGCAAGTAACTAAGGAAACCTGATGACCGAATTCACCAAGCCAGAAGGCGCCGAACTGGTGGCTGTGCTTGACATCGGCGGGACGAAGATCGCCGGTGCCTTGGTCGCCTACTCCGAAAACGGCGATCCGCAGATCGTCTTCAAGAAAAGCGTCCCCACCGAACCGCGTCGCGGGGGCGATGCCGTTCTTCAAACGGTCGTCGAAACCGCACGCACCCTCATCGATCTTGCCGGCGGTGCCGACGAGATCATCGGCGTGGGCGTTGACGCCGCGGGCGTGGTGAATCCTAAAGACGGCTCCATCCTATACGCCAACGACATCATGCCTGGCTGGACAGGACAGCCCCTCCAGGCTCGTCTCGAGCAAGAGTTCGGTGTCACCGTCGCTGCGCTTGGCGACGTGCACGCCCACGCTCTGGGCGAAGCTCGCTGGGGCATCGCGAAGGGCTACGAAAGCTGCCTGATGGTTGGCGTCGGAACCGGCCTTGGCGGCGCATTGGTGGTTAACGGCCACGTTCTGCGCGGCTTCCATGGCGCAGCGGGCCATATCGGCCACACCCTGCACCCCGCAGCAGCCGGCATCCCTTGCGTATGCGGACGCGACTCGCATGCTGAAACCGTCACTTCCGGCATGGGTCTTTCAGCTATCTATCAGGGAAAAGGTTTCAGTGACGAGCTTGACCCGGCACTCATGGGCGATACCATTTCAGCCCGCGCCGAAGCAGGTGAGGAACATGCACGCACGGTTCTTCACGATGCGGGCTTCGCCCTTGGTCAGGCCATCGGCTCGTGGTGCAACCTCTTCGACCCCGCATGCGTCGTCCTGTCCGGCACCGTCACCAGCGCCTATACGTCTTGGCGCGAGGGGTTGGATGAAGGCATCAATGCTCAGATCATGACCCCCCTTGCCGACACGCCCATCATCCAAGGAAAGCTGGAGGGCAACGCCCCGCTTATCGGCGCCGCCGAGCATTTGCGCGATGCGGTCATCGAACAAGCCCGCCAAGCCACCCTGGGCAAAGCGAACGCCTAAACACAGCTCGTAACATCCAGTCGACCCCGCATCATCCAATGCTGGGTCGACTTTTTCATCAGCTACCTTCTATCCTTCGAAAGGCAGGATCATGGCATCCACTTCTGAATACACCGTGTCTCCCCTCGTTCAGCAGCTGAAGGGCAAGCTCATTGCCAGCGTTCAGGCCTACATGGGCGAGCCGCTGCGTCACCCCGAAACCATGGCCCAGATGGCGCGCGCATGCGAGCTGGGAGGCGCCGGCGCCATTCGCTGCCAGGGTCTTTCCGACATCGCAGCCATCAAGGGTCGCGTTGAGGTTCCCGTCATCGGTCTATGGAAAGAGGGTCACGAGGGTGTTTACATCACCCCCACCCTGCGTCACGCCATCGCTTGCGTGCATGCCGGCGCAGACATCGTGGCCATTGACGCCACCGATCGCCCGCGCCCCGATGGTCGCACGTTCGAAGAAACCGTCGCCGCTTTACGCGAGGAATGCGAGACACTCGTCATGGCAGACTGCTCATGCATCGAGGACATCCGCCGAAGCGTTGCCTGCGGATGCGACATCGTGTCCACCACCCTCTCACATCCGGGTGCCGCAATCGACTGCGGCATGGCCGATGGCCCCGATATCGCCCTTCTGAAGCAAGCTGCCGAAGAGTTCCCCGGCTTCCCCATTATCTGCGAAGGCCGCGTTCACACTCCCGCCGACGCAAAGAGTGCCATCGACGCAGGTGCTTGGGCTGTCGTAGCCGGTACCGCCATCACGCACCCCACGTCCATCACCAGCTGGTTCGTGAACGCGATCGCATAATCGGCTTTGACAAGGCAAACGCTCTAATACGGAAAAGGACCGCCTTAGCGGTCCTTTTCTTATCCCTACGATCATCGGCCGCCAGAAAGCGTCTCAGCAAACCTGAAAGCCATCGAAAGCGCGCAGTCGGTATCTCATAAAGCGCTAGTGCAGTTAGCCACGCTTCAACGCAGAAGCTTGCCGCGAAGCACCACGTTCACCACGTTGAGATCGCGATCAAGAATCACGGCGTCGGCGATCTTGCCGGGCGCGATAGAGCCCCGCTCATCGAACACGCCAAGGGCGCGAGCGGGATTCTCGGTTGCCGCTCTGACTGCGCTTTCCAAAGGAATGCCGAAATCTTTGGCGCAGCGGCACATGCACGTGCATGCATCGGTCACGCTTCCCGCAATGGTATCTTCGGTAAGCCACGCAAGGCCGTCGTGAACGCTGACAACTTGGCCGCCCAAATCGTACTCACCGTCTTCGAGACCCGCGGCGCGCATGGAGTCGCTGATGATGATGATGCGTTTGTCGCCGAACAAGCCGAACAGGACGCGCACCATAGCGGGGTCGATATGCTTGCCGTCGGTGATGAGTTCGACGGTGACCTCTTCGTTGTCGAACGCCGCGGCGATGGGACCAGGCTCGCGATGATGGAGGGGCGCCATGGCGTTGCATAGATGCGTGACGTGTTTGGCACCCTGTTTGAACGCGGCGTCGGCCTGCGCGTAATCGGCGCAGGTGTGCGCAATCGATACGCGCACCTCATCGTGCATCTCGCACACGAAATCAAGCGCCCCGGCTTCCTCGGGCGCGATGTCGACCAACTTTACCAAACCACCCGCGCGCTCCTGCAAGCGACGGATCATGCCGGCATCGCACGGCTGGACATATTCGGGGTTCTGGGCACCCACCTTGCTTGGCGAGATGAACGGGCCTTCCAAGTTGATGCCAACCAAAGCAGCCTCGTCTTCGGCAGGCTGAAACGCAAAAGCGGCATCCATCACCGGGCCAAGAATGCTTTCGGGATAGGTCATGGTTGCGGGACATATCGCGGTCACGCCGCATGAAGCCTCGTGTTTAGCTAGAACCGAAACGGCCCCGACGGTGCCGTCGCACATATCGCTTCCCATGCAACCATGGAAATGCAGGTCGATAACACCCGGGATGACATAACAACCATCGGCCTCGACGATTTCAGGATCGAACGAAGAGCACTGGCCAAGCGAACCGTAATCGCCGATGGACGCGAACCTATCGCCCTTGACATCGACATCGCAGTGCCTGAATTCGCCATCGATGAAAACGTTGCCGTTCACTATGCGCATGATGAACCTTCTTCTTTGTTATGAGCCTATGATCAAGCCCAGAATCGAACCATTTCAAGTATGTCGTGGTATGCCCACGGGTAGATGTCGGAAACCCAGCCGGTTTCAGGGATGAAGCAGAGCAGCACGCTGTACGTCACCGACACGGCAACAGCGAGCGTCAAGCAGAACATAAGCCTATTGGAGAGATCGGAGCCCACCGGCAGATTCTCGTTGACGATGAACACCAGCAAAACCGTGGCCGCCAGGAACATGAAGCTGAAGTCGGCGTAATAACGCTGCAGGATGCCCGCCATCTCGGCATCGAGGATCGCAACGATGAAGCCGCTTGCAAGAAGCACCATGACGACCGAGGCAACCGTATGAGTGCTTCGCTGTCGCAGGCGAAGTTTCAAGATGGGACGCGCGAACAGAAGGACCCACAGAAGCGGAAGCGTTGCGAATATGCCGCCGAACGTGACTTCCTTGATGGTTTGCCCCAGATACGTGGTTTCGAAAGGTACGCCCTGGATGAAGGGAAACGCACCGGTGGTGGAAGGCGTTTGGAAGAAGTACGCGAACAGCGCCGGCGCGATGCGCCCGACGTTCATGCCGCGCTTCGTCATGTCGTTGACGGTAAGGTTGTAATTCGCGCCGAAATCCATGGGCGAGCCGAAGCGCGCGTAGTTGTACCACATGACACCCGCAACCACCACGACGTACGGCGCCACCAAGCACGCGAACTGCCGCGCGCCCTGCTTCGTGCGGATATGGCCCTTCGTGATGAACTTGTTCCAGAACAGCGGGAACGCCAGAAGCGAGAACACCACCAGCTGGGGGCGGCAGCCGAACACCAGCGCCATGCACAGCGACCCGGCAAGATACCAACCGCTGGCGCGCTCGGAACTGCGGCCGCGCATCCAAAAGTACAGACCCCAAATAGAGAACGCCATGGCGCACATGATGGGCAGCGAGTAAAACGTCGGAAACTTAAGCAAGTAAAGAAGCCCGCAGCACATGACCAACGGAATTTGCAGCAGCAGATACAAGCCAAGGCTCACGCGCTTGAAGTGATACCGTGCGAATCGATCGAGCAGCGCCGCGCAACCCGCCACAAAAAGGATGCACATGATGAGGATGCCTATCGCTGTGGGGAAATTCTTCCCCGTCAGCAAATAAAACGGAAGGTAGAACACGACTTCGGGAACGATGCCGAAATAAACGTAATAATGGCCCTCGTAATAGGCGACGTCGAACAGATACGGCTCGCCCGTTTCCTTCTGAAGCTCGTCACGGGCGCCGCGGTCGTACGGCTCGTCCATCTCTTTCAGCCAGTCAGGCGGCTCTTCCTCGAGGTAGAGCTTGCCGTTGGCAAGCGACTGGGCAAGCATGGCGTACTGCTGGGCGTTCTCGCCGCCCACCTCGAACACGTTGACGATGCTTTTCTGGTCCCATGAACCGCTGTTGTAGTCCTTCGTGGCAACGCCGACCAGGTTCGACCCGAAAAGCAGGTAAGCCGACATGATGAAGATCTCGATGACGACAGCGCATACCATGATGCCGCGCGACAGGCGCGGGGTTTCGCGAATACCAAGCTTGTAGATGCTCGACTTCGGGCGGAACGCGTACCCCAACAGAAGCAGCGACAGCACGATGACGAAGCGCAACGGGTTGAACGCAAAAGGCTCGGGCGTGTTGATGCTCACGCCCAGCAAGTAGAGCGGGTAACTGGTTTTCTTGCTGACGATCTCGATGCGCAAGTTGGTGACATTGCCTGTGGTGTTCAGATTCAGGTACTTGCTGCCCTTGCTAGTGGTGGACACCTCGACAACGGGCACACCCTGCGTGTACTCGGTGGAGTCGAAGTAAGTGGCATGGGCCTCGTCGGTGAACTGAACCTTCACTTCAACCACCTGAGCCGGCTGATCGGGGTCGAGGTTCAGGTAAAGGTTATCGATGTGCTTGTTGATATTCGAGAATTCGATGACGTGGTCGACCTCGGTGAGCTTGTATTGCTTCGCGGCATTTTGCTGTAGCGTGAGCTGGCTTGTGAGATCGGTCGAGCTGTACCCGAGCGTGCGGAAATAATTGAAGTTGAACACCAGGCATTCAAGCAAGACCGCCGTGATAGCGATGCCGATGATGGCGCGCAGAATATGAAGCACCTCGCCTTTATGGAGGCGCATGAGATGCTTGAAAGCTTGGGCGATGTTTTCGAATAAGGTAGGCATACGGCTGTCATTATACGCCACGGAGCCACACGCCACGACAGCACGATGCAACGTAAAAGAAAAGCGACCCCGGAAACCAGGGTCGCTTGACAGGTTCGACCTGAACGGAATGCGCATTGCGGACATGCCCGCTTCGCATTGACGAAGCCTTGCAGGAAGGCTACAGGTTGAGGGCCTTCTTGACGTCGGCATAGACAACCTGAGGATCGCGGTCGCCATCGATGGTGACCAGAAGCTCGCAGCCGCGGTAGTAGTCGATGAGCGGGGACGTGGACTTCTCGTACACATCGAGGCGGTTGCGGACGGTGGCCTCGTTGTCGTCGTCGCGCTGGTACATCTCGCCACCGCACTTGGGGCAAGCTGCATCGGCGTCGCTGCCGATGAAGCCGCACTCCTTGCACATGCGACGAGAGGTCAGGCGCTTGATGATGACCTCGGAATCGACATCGATGAGCAGAGCGGCTTCAAGAGGACGCTCCAGCTTGCCAAGCTCGGCGTCGAGTGCGACTGCCTGAGCAGTGGTGCGCGGGAAACCATCAAGGATGAAGCCCTTTTCAGTGTCGGGCTGGCCAAGGCGCTCGATAACCAAGCCGATGATGACCTCGTCGGGAACAAGATCGCCGGCGTCCATGTAGGACTTGGCCTTCTTGCCAAGCTCGGTGCCGGCCTTGACGGCGGCGCGAAGCATATCGCCCGTGGAGATGTGGGGGGTACCGAACTCCTCAACAAGTTTCGCAGCCTGCGTGCCCTTGCCTGCGCCCGGAGCACCCAACAAAACGATATTCATAGCAACTGTCCTTTCTGTATCAACAGTACGTTCATTCTAGCAAAAACAACAATGCAAAACGGCACGCCCACTGCGGTTCCCCAATAAATCGGGCAAACGTAAGGAATCCGTTTCCAATCGATACCGCGCAGCCCGCTAAACCAAATTGGGGAACCCCATTTGGCGCAAAGCCTCGAATGAAGCGATGGCAACCGCATTCGACAGATTCAAGCTGCGCTCGTTCTCGCGCATGGGGATGCGAACGCAAGAGCTTTCGTACGCGCTCATCAGGTTCGCATCAAGGCCGCGGCTCTCGCGCCCGAACAGCAAAAACGACCCCTTCGTATAGGAGGCGTCGATGTAACCCTTGGTTGCATGACCTGTGAACAAGTGCAGCTCGTCTGCACCATGCGCCTCGAGGAACGCCTGGGAGCCGGCCCACTGGATGATATCGACATCGTCCCAGTAATCGCACCCCGCGCGCTTGAGATTTCGCTCGGAAAGCCTGAACCCCGTAGGCTCGACCAGATGGAGGCGAGCGCCGATGCAGGCGCAGGTGCGGGCGATGTTGCCCGTGTTCTGCGGAATCTCGGGCTCGACCAAAACGATGTTCAGCACAGGGTCCGACACGCACGCCCGGGTTTCGTCGCGAACAAGGCCCATGACTACACCAGCTCTTTCTGCTTGGCGATTTCGGATTCGACTTCCTCGTTCAGCAGGAGCCACTCTTCCTCGGCCGACTCGATGCGCGCCTTCAGCTTGGCGTGCTCGGCGATAACGTCGGAAGTCGACTCCTCGTTGGTGTAGAAATCAGGGTCGGCGAGCATTTCCATGATCTCGGCCATGCGTGCGTTGTCGCGCTCGAGCTGCTTGTCCAACTCGGCGATGCGCTTGCGCTGGTTCTTAAGGGCGGCGTAAGCGCGGTTGCGGGCTTCTGCCTCGCGGCGCTTCTGCTCCTTGGTTTTCGGGGCCGAAGCGCGCGGCGCCGTGACGCTTGCCACATCATCCGCCGGCTTTGAGCCCCGTGCATGCTTGTTAACCGTGACCTGGGTTTTTGCAGAAGAACCAGCTACAGGCGTTTTACCGGGAGCAGGATTTGCGCCCTTCGCGCCGTTATCGGCCTTCGCGAAGGAGTCGGATGTGGCCGTCTGCGAAGGGCCGCGACCCAAACCCGCAGGAACGCCCGCGGTATCGTCCTGCCCCGTCTTGAACAGGTAATAGTCGTAATCGCCGTCGTAGTTGGTGATCTTGCCGGGCATGATCTCGACGATGCGGTTCGCAACCGAACGAATGAGATGGCGGTCGTGCGTGATAAGAAGGATGGTGCCCTCGAAGCGCTGAAGCGCCTGCTCGAGCACGTCGGCCGATGCGATGTCCAGATGGTTGGTGGGCTCGTCCAGCAGCAGCAAAGGACGCGGCGCGACGAGCATCTTCGCCAACGCCAAACGACCCTTCTCGCCACCGGAAAGCACGCTCACGCGCTTGTCGACGTCGTCATCTTTGAACAAGAACGCACCCAGCAGCGTGCGCACCTGCGACATGGTCCAGGCGGGAGCCACGCGATCGAGCTCCTCGAAAACCGTGTTTCCCGAGTTCAACTGCTCAAGCTGATGCTGGGCGTAATAAGTTTTCGAAACCTTCTCGCCGAATTCGATGGTTCCGGCATCAGGCTGCAGAACGCCCGCGATCATCTTCAGCAGCGTGGACTTGCCGGCGCCGTTCGGACCGACCAAGGCGATCTTATCGCCGCGGTACATGTTGAAGTCGACGCCGTCGTAAACGACCTTCTCGCCGAAATGCTTCACCAAGCCGCGTGCGCGAACAACCTCGTCGCCGGTGCGCTCGGGCTGCTTGAAGTTGAAGTGAACGACCTTGCGCTCCTCGGGAATGACGATGCGGTTCTGCTGGATCTGTTCGAGCTTCTTCAGGCGATCCTGAGCCTGCTTGGCCTTTGTTGCCTTGTAGCGGAACTTCTCGACGAACGCCTCAAGGTGGGCGATTTCCTCGTCCTGCTTCTTCTTCTCGACGCGCAGAAGCTCAAGGCGCTCGGCGCGAGCGCGCAGATACGCGGAATAATTGCCTTTGTACAGAATGACCTGGCCGTTGTCGATTTCGGCAACGCGATCGACCATGTGGTCCATGAATTCGCGGTCGTGACTGACGACGACAAGAGCGCCGTTGTAGCTGCGAAGGAAGCCTTCCAGCCATTTGACGCTTTCAAGGTCGAGATGGTTGGTGGGCTCGTCCAACAGGAGCAGATCGGGATTGCGCACCAGAAGCTTCGCCAAGGCAAGGCGCATCTGCCAACCGCCCGAGAAATCGGTGGTCAAGCGGTCCATATCGGCTTCCTTGAAACCCAGGCCGAACAGCACGCTGCGAACCTTCGCCTCGATGCTGTAGCCGCCCAAGGCCTCGTACTCGTCACGCGCGCGGCCGGCTGCGGCAAGCTGTTTCTCGTCGGGATTGGCACCAAGCTCGGACTCGAGCTTATGAAGACGGCGCTCAGCTTCAAGAACCTCGACCTGGCTGGAAAGGACCTCTTCGAAAACGGGGTTCTCGCCCATCTCGATGGCTTCCTGCTCGAGGTAGCCGACACGGGTGCCGCGTGCGAAGAAGACCTCGCCGTCATCGGCATCTTCCTGACCGGTAATGATGCGGAGCATAGTCGTTTTGCCCGCGCCGTTCGGACCGACCAGCGCCAGGCGGTCGTGATCCTCCAGCTTGAAGGTGACGTCGGAGAACAGCGTTCGGCCGCCGAACGACTTCGTAAGGTGGGAAACCTGCATTATCACGTGAATCTATCCCCTGCTGAAATGCTGAAATGCGTTTATTTGCCGTGAAGAGTTTAATATACCCGCCGACGTCGCATGCGAGGAACCAGAACGAAAACGCAATAAGCAAGCGCGGCCATCGCAATGGCGCACCCGAAGAAACCAACGTACTGAAGACCGAGATGCGTGCAAACGGAGCCGCCGATGAAGCTTCCCGTGCCAATGCCGAGGTTGAAGATGCCCGAGAACATGGCCATGGCGACAGTCTGCTCGGACTCGTCGGCAACCTCGATGATCTTCGCCTGGTACACGATGTTGTACCCCGAGCCCGACACACCCCACAGCACACATACTGCGATGAGCAGCGGGAAAGTTGCGACGCTGGGACGAAGCGACGCCAACGAGAACGCGACGCCGGCGATGACGGCGCACGGGAAGAAGGACGATTTCGCCGAATAGAAGCGCGTGCACACCGCGCTGCCCAAAAGGCCGGCGATGCCGAAAACCACCAGCACCACGGTGACGACGTCCTCGCCCATCCCGCCGATCTGAAGCAGGAACGGCTCGATGTAGCTGTAGCAGGTGTAGTAGCCCATGGGATACAGCGCCGTGACCACGAAAACACCGACGAGCACCTTGTTCTTGAAAATAGAAGGAAGCTGGTTCAGCTTGAAGGCGGCCGCGCCCTCAAGGCGCGGAAAGACGAACAGCAGGTAAAGCAGCGCCGCGAAGGACACGGCGCCCACGCAGGCAAAGGTCTGGCGCCAACCAAGAAGCAAACCGATGACGCGGCCAAGCGGCAAGCCGACGACCATCGCCAGAGCAGAGCCCGCAACCACCATGCTTACGGCAAGCGCCCCGTGTTGAGGGTTGACCAAGCGCGCAGCGATCGGCGCGGCGATAGCCCAGAAAACCGAATGAGCGCAGGCCACCACTAAGCGTGCGACGATAAGCATGCCGTAGCTGGCGGCGATGGCCGACAAAAGCTGCCCTGCGCAGAACACGCCCAAAACAAGCACGATAAGCGGCTTGAATGGGATGCGCGACGCAAACATCATAAGCGGCACGGACAGGACCATGACGGCCCATGCATACACCGACACGATGAGGCCGGTGGTTCCCTCGTCGGTTCCGAAGGTCGCGCCGATGTCGGTAAGCAAGCCGACGGGCATGAACTCGGACGTGTTGAAGATGAAAGCGGAAACCGTGATTCCCAGCAGGGGCAAAAGCTCTCGCGGGGTCAAAGCCGATGTGTTCTTACGTGCCACAAATCCTCTTTAGCGCTAGCCGACACGCGCGATCACGCGGCACGGCAAGCCGGTCAAGCCAATGTATTTCATGGGGTACGTGCAAATGACGAGCGGCTGCTCGCATGCAACGAGGGCGTCAAGGCCGCACAGGTTCTCAACGACGAACGTGCCGGCGTTCGCCAAGCGGGCATCGGTCGGGGTGTGCTCGGGCGGGCGGCGGATTCCCGCAAAATCCAAACCGACGATGGAAACGCCCTTCTCGACCAACGCATCGATAAGCTCGACGGAAAGCTGCGGATGCTCGCTGAAATAACCCTTCGAGCCGTAGCCCGCCTTCTCGACGAAGCCCGTTCGAAAGCCCACGAACATGTCTTTGCCGACAAGATCGAAGTCAATATCGGTAGTCAGAATGTCGCGACCGTGAACGTCCGACACGTCGAAAACGACGCCGACGCGCTCGCTGTACTCAAGAGGGAATTCCTTGCCCATGACGTCGAAGTGGGTTCCGACGTGCCCTGCGAAGCCCTTGCGTTCATCGCTTTTCGCGATCTCGCGCATCTCGGGAGTGATAGGAAGCGTGATATCAACAAACTGCATGCGAAACCCTCCTGATCGATAGCCGACTGAAATGAAAACGGCCAGAGCGTTTGCCCTGGCCGAATGCTATCAATGGAGCGGACAACGGGGTTCGAACCCGCGACCCCCACCTTGGCAAGGTGGTGCTCTACCAACTGAGCCATGTCCGCATTGCGAGAATGCATATTAGTACGTAATTTCTTGCTAGGCAAGCTCTTGTAGAAATGTGAAGACAGCATCCACAAGTTCCGCGGGAGTGAGCGAGGTTCCCTCGATCCCGCCCGCCCCCGGCGCAGTCGAAGAAGAGGCCGCGCGAGAGGACGCGGTACCCACACCGGCCCCCGCCCTGCTGCGCTTCGAAGCGCCGATCTTGCCCGCACCAACCGACACGCGCGAGCTGCGCCTGGTTGATCGATCACGCAACGACGACCCGTCGGGCCCGAAATACTTCAGGGGAAGGCGCAGCTTCCTTTTGTCGGCAAGATAGCTTCCGCCCGCGCGACGGATCTTCGTCGAAAGCTCATCCGGAATATCCACCGGCTCGACAATCAATTTTCCGCCCACCACCGAGATCAACTTGATATGATGCTCGGCCGCCCAAGCGCGAATGCGCGCCTTGTCGAACATGCTCTTCGCGGCGTCGGGCATGTCGGGACGCTTCGAGGACAAGTCGTTGAAAACGTCCTCAACCGCCTCGATCGTCGCCGCTGAAGCCACGCGACGATACCAAAGAACGCGCTCATCGGCGTCGGGGATGTACGGTTCAGGGAAGAACATGTCACCCGGAAGATTCACCGTGATGTCCGACAAAGCAGGAGGCAGGCCATCACCGTCGACGGCAACGCCCTCACGCGTGTCGCCAACGGCGCTTGCAAGCATCTGCGCGAACAGGTCGAAACCGACCGCAGACATGTTGCCCGACTGCTCGGCGCCCAGGATATCGCCCGCGCCGCGGATCTCGAGATCACGCATGGCAATGCGCATGCCGCTGCCAAGCTCCTGATGCTCGCCAAGCGCGGTAAGACGCGCCGTCGCCTCCTCGGTGAGAGGGATGTTGTCGGGGAACATGAAATAGGCATAGGCCTGCGTGGAAGAGCGGCCCACGCGCCCCTTCAGCTGATACATCTGCGCCAAGCCAAGGCGTTGCGAGTCCTCGATGATAAGCGTGTTGGTATGAGGGTTGTCGATGCCGCTTTCAATGATGGTGGTTGCCACCAGAACATCAAGCTGACCCGCCGCGAAATCTTCCATGGTGCGCTCAAGCGAGTCTTTGTCCATCTTGCCGTGAGCCACGCCGACACGCGCCTCACCCGCAGCCTCCTGCACGCGGCGCACGGCCTCGTCGATGGAGCGAACACGGTTCGAGACGTAGTAAACCTGGCCGCCACGGCCAAGCTCACGTCTGATGGCGGCGCTGACCAAGTCGGGGTCCCATTCACCCACGTGCACTTCAACAGGACGACGCTCGTCGGGCGGCGTGAGGATCAGGCTCATGTCGCGCACACCGGATAGCGACATCTGCATGGTGCGCGGGATGGGCGTTGCCGAAAGCGTGAGCACGTCGATGTACTCGCGCAGATTCTTCATCTGCTCTTTGTGGCCCACACCGAAACGCTGCTCCTCGTCGATGATGACAAGGCCAAGATCATGGGGGTTCACATCGCGAGAAAGCAGGCGATGCGTGCCCACCAGGATATCGACGTCGCCGTTCGAGAAGCCCTCGAGCGCGACTTGTTGCTGCTGGGGCGTGCGGAAACGAGAAAGCACCTCGACTTTCACGCCGAAGGGCTCGCAACGCTCGCTGAAGTTGGTGTAGTGCTGCTGGGCCAAAATGGTGGTCGGGCACAAAACCATGACCTGCTTGTTATCTTGAGTGGCCTTGAACGCGGCACGAAGCGCGACCTCGGTCTTGCCGAAGCCAACATCGCCGCAGACCAGTCGATCCATCGGCCTAGGCGATTGCATGTCCGCCTTCACGTCGGCGATAGCGGAAAGCTGATCGGGGGTTTCCCGATACGGGAAAGCGTCTTCCATTTCGCGCTGCCACGGAGTATCGGGGCTGAAGCGGAAACCCTGCACCGCCGCACGACGGGCATAGACGTCCACCAAATCGAACGCGAGTTTCTTCGTTGCCTTGCGCGCCTTCGAAAGAGCGCGCGACCAATCCGAGGTATTCAGACGAGTAAGGCGCGGGCTTGAGCCTTCGGGACCCACATAACGCGTGACGCGGTCAAGCTGCTCGACCGGAACGAACAGCTTGTCTTCGCCGTCGTATTTCAGCTCAAGGTAATCGCGTTCGGTGCCGTCGATCTCGCGGCGCACCAACCCCGCGAAGTACGCAATGCCGTGAGCAGCATGAACGACATAGTCGCCCGGCTTGTACGGGAACGTGACCTCGGTCACGTCGACACGACGGTTAGCGCGATGCGCCTGGGCGCCCTGCGTGTCGGACAAACTAATCATGGCAAGCTTCGCTTTAGGGATGATCATGCCCAGGGGAATATCGACGTCGACGACGTTGACCACGCCACGACGGAGGCGGCGCTTTCGAAGCTCGACGTGCTCATCTTCGTCGGAAACGCGCGCCTTCACCTCACGTGCGAGCGCCGATGTCGCCGAACCGCCGGCACCGTGCTCGGCCGAAGTGTCAGGACGCTGTCGCTGCGCTTCCAGACCCTCTGACGCTGTCAGGGGCTTTCGCGAAAGCCCCTTCGGCGTCGAAGAGCGCTCGGCCGAAGTGTCAGGACGCTGTCGCTGCGCTTCCGAGGAAGCGCGCTCGGCGTCTGAATCAAGCCTCTCCTGAATGGGCAGGCTGTGCTCGACGAACGCAAGTTTCATGTCCTCGCGGGCGCGATAACCCGGAGCCGAGAACACCACCAGGTAGTTGTCGTCGATGAGCTGGCGAAGACGGCCGTACAACTTCTCGGGATGCCCCGCCACCTCAACGCGCTTGACTGGCAGCTCTTCATCGAGCGCACTTCCAACGCGCATGATGGACAAGTACGTCGCACGCACGTCGCCGCCGAAATCCAGCGTTGCCGGAGATGCGTACAACCCCTCAAGGGCGATGTTCGACCCCTTAGCGCGGGCTGAGATCTCATCCATCGCATGCATGGCGTCGTCAACAAGAGAACGCGGCTCGACCAAGCACGACAAAACGCCCTTTCGCGCGTAATCGCCCAAAGTAACGGTCTTGTCGTGGATCATCGTCAACAGGGCATCGGCGCCCTCGAAATGAAGCCCACCCTCGAGCTGCTCAAGCAAATCGCGATGAGCAGGATTGGTGCGCGCCGAGCGCTCGAGCTTCTGGATGGCCTTCGCTCGCGAGGTCGCCGAGCACGAGAACTCGCGAACCGGGTAAACTTCGATGGAATCAAGCGACGAGATGGTCTGCCCCGTCGACGGAACGATTCGCCTGATCTCATCAACCTCGTCGCCGAAGAAATCGATGCGCACGGGAAAAACCGAGTTGCCCGGGAACACATCGACCACGCCACCACGAACCGCGAACGTGCCAGGGCCGTCGATCTCGCCGGTGTTGGCGTAGCCGCATTCCTCTAAAGAACGCGCGATGTCCTCGAACGAATCGACCCCGCGCTTCGAGGCGCCTGGCATATCAGCCACCTCAACGCCCGTTTGGAAAACCAGCGGCACGCACACGTCGCTTTCCGCCGGAGGCAGCATGCGCAAAAGAGCACGCGCGCTGGCAACCACAACGACGTCCTTGCCCTCATGGAGCGCATAGGCGGCTTCCATTCGACGAGCCGCAAGCTTCGCCGACTCGGCGGCCTTCTTGGCATTCTGCGGCTTCACCTCAAAAGGATAGTCAGTACGCTCGGGAAAACGAAGGACGCGATCTTCGCCCAAATACGCTGCCACGTTGCGCGCAAACGAAAGAGCCGCGTCCTCGCCTGCAACCACGACAAGCGTAGGCTGAGGCCGATACGCAAAACGAGCGGCAACCATAAAGGGACGCGCCGAAGAGGCCACGCCCAAAACGGCATCCTGTCCGGCGTCAAGCTTGCCCCAGAACGCATCGAGGCAGCCGGTTTTCTCGAACGGGTAAACAAGCGATTCGATTAGCACAGATTTCCCCTTAAACGCAGGATTCAAGACCCACGCGAACAATGCACAAACACGAATAGGGCGTTCCCGCCCGAACCCATGATAACCCGCATGAACGTTGAGGCGCGCAGTGCGTTTCCGCTCCCGAAAAAGGCTAGAATCGCAAACGGACAAAACCAAATAGAGCGCATCGAAGCAATTCGAAGGGAGAGAACATGGCCGCGAACCACCACGACGAACTTATAAGCCTGATCGAGTACCTATACACCGAGCGCCAGCAATTCGACCAAGTCGAACGGCTCAAGCGCGCCGAATCGGGCGGTACCATTGACGACGACCGCCTTTGGGCTATCTTTCGCGGCCTGGTGAACACCCGCCACCCGCAACCTGCAAGCGAGAACTTCCTTGCCACGCAAGACAAACTGCTCCAGAGCCTTATTGCCGAATACGGCATCTCGACCCTGAAGGACACGCGTCCTTCGCCCGCCAGCGACCGCATCCGCTTATGGCTCGGCGACATCACCACGCTTGCCGTTGACGGCATTGTGAACGCCGCGAATTCGCAAATGCTGGGGTGCTGGGTTCCCGGCCATCATTGCATCGATAACGCCATCCACACGTATGCCGGGGTGCAGCTGCGCATGGAGTGCGACAAGCTGATGAAAGGACAAGGGCACGAAGAGCCAACGGGAGCGGCGAAGGTAACCAGCGCTTACAACCTGCCCAGTAAATACATCGTGCATACCGTAGGTCCCATCGCCAACGGAAACCCCACCCCCGAACACAAGCGCGAGCTGGCTTCGTGCTACAAGAGCTGCTTGGACGCAGCGGCGAAGCACGGCATGCATTCGATTGCGTTCTGCGGCATCTCGACCGGCGTGTTCGGGTTCCCCGAAAAAGAGGCGTCGCAGATCGCAGTGGATACCGTGAAGGCATGGCTTGCCAGCCACCCCGAAACAGATATGACGGTGGTATTCAACGTGTTCTCAAAGAAGAGCGAGCGGCTTTACGAGGATCTGCTGGGGTTCTGAACGGGCCTGCCAAAGCCCCTCAAGATTGCAAGGACGAGCAGCACCGGCAATGTAGCCCGAAGCCGACAACTCACTCGTCTAGAAGCTGCCGTACATGAAAAACGCTGCGGGGCCATAGAACCCCACAGCGTTTCAACTGCGCATATGTCCAAATGAGACAGACTAGCAAACACCCTGAGCGATCATGGCGTCGGCAACCTTCTTGAAGCCGGCGATGTTCGCGCCTGCAACGTAGTTGCCCTCCATGCCAGCCTCGCGTGCAGCGTCATCGGCGGCGTGGAAGATGCCCTTCATGATGCCCTCGAGCTTGGCATCGACCTCGTCGAACGACCAAGAAAGACGCTCGGAGTTCTGGGTCATCTCAAGACCGCTGGTGGCAACGCCGCCGGCGTTGGAGGCCTTGCCGGGGAAGAAGGTCACACCGTTGTCCTGCAGGTACTTGGTTGCCTCAAGCGTGGTGGGCATGTTAGCGCCCTCGGTGACCACTTGGCAGCCGTTTGCAACAAGCTGCTTGGCATCGTCGAGGAGAAGCTCGTTCTGCGTAGCGCACGGCATGGCGATGTCGCACTTGATCTGCCACACACCGCGACCCTCATGGTACTCGGCATTGGGGCGATAGTTGGTGTACTCGGAAAGACGGGCGCGCTTGACTTCCTTGATGTCCTTAAGGGCAGCGACGTCGATGCCCTCGGGGTCGTAAACCCAACCGGTGGAATCAGAGCAGGTGACAGCCTTGGCGCCAAGCTGGCCAAGCTTCTCGATGGCGTACGTGGCAACGTTGCCGGCACCCGAAACGACGACCGTCTTGCCTTCAAGGGTATCGCCCTTCACGCTGCGCAGATACTCGGCGGTCAGGTAAACCGCGCCGTAACCCGTGGCCTCGGTGCGAGCAAGCGATCCGCCGAACGCAAGGCCCTTGCCGGTAAGAACGCCCTCATAGCAATCACGAATGCGCTTGTACTGGCCGAACAGGTAGCCAACCTCGCGAGCACCAACGCCGATGTCGCCGGCCGGAACGTCGGTATCTGCACCGATATGGCGGTACAGCTCGGTCATGAACGACTGGCAGAAGGCCATGACCTCGCGGTCGGACTTGCCCTTGGGGTTGAAGTCGGAGCCGCCCTTGCCGCCACCCATGGGAAGGGTGGTCAAGCTGTTCTTGAAAACCTGTTCGAAGCCCAGGAATTTGATGATGGAGAGGTTAACCGAAGGATGGAAGCGCAAACCGCCCTTGTAGGGTCCGATGGCGCTGTTGAATTGAACGCGGAAGCCACGGTTCACATGAACCTTGCCGGCGTCATCAACCCAAGGAACGCGGAAGATGATCGCGCGCTCAGGCTCGACCATGCGCTCCAGGATGGCATGCTGCTCGTAACGAGGATCGGCTTCAACTACCGAACGAAGCGACTCCAAAACCTCGGTAACTGCCTGAATGAACTCCGGTTGATCGGCATTCTTCTCCTTAACGTCCGCAAGGACGTCATCTACGTAAGACATATTTCTCCTTCGGTCGGTATTTCGGTCGGATTTTCGGTCGGTCGCCTTACACCGTAAGACGTTGAAACCCATTCTAATTTGCCCCAACTGGTTAACCTCGAAGCAAAACAACTGAAATGAGCTCTTAACAATGACCTGCCGCCTAAAACCCATCGCATGCCGTTCACGCCCAATCGCTATACTGATACGGCAAAGAAACGGGAAAGGACAAGGTCATGCCACGTGAATCGATGAAGTCGAAGCGGGAGCGCGCTCTTGAGGTTGCCAACAGGATGGGCGCCCATTACCCCGATGCGGAGTGCGCGCTGATCTTCGACAACGACCCCTTTCACCTGATGATCGCCACGCTTCTTTCAGCCCAGACAACCGACAAAGGCGTGAACAAGGTGACACCGACGCTATGGGAGCGCTACCCCACCATCGCCGACCTGGCATCTGCCAACGTCGAGGACGTCGAAGAGATCATCCGAACCATCGGCTTTCATCACGCGAAGGCGCGCAACTGCGTGAAATGCGCCCAAATGGTGCTAACCGAGTTCGGAGGCGAAGTTCCGCATACGTACGAAGAGCTTGAGCGGCTGCCTGGCGTCGGGCGAAAAACCGCCAACATCGTCATGAACACCGGCTTCGGCATCGTCGAAGGGATCGCCGTCGACACGCACGTGAAACGCATCGCCCAGCGCCTGAAATTCACCAGTCAAGACGACCCGTCGAAAATCGAGCAGGACCTGTTGAAGCTCTACCCTAAGGAATACTGGGGGCCGGTCAACCACGAATGGGTGCTGTTCGGCCGCGGGGTCTGCGACGCCCAACGTCCGCATTGCGACGATTGTTTCCTGTCAGACATCTGCCCCAGTTTCGGAAAGGCCGCACCTAAAAAGCGCAGCAAGAAATAAACCCGCTTAAACAGTCGGACCCGTAACGGGCTTACCCGTCTTCTTGTCGATAAGCGGCGAGCCTGCATGCGCGAGCTCGGCTAGAAGCGCATCGATAAGCCGAGGCAAGGCATCGTACACCTTAGGCGTAAGGCCGATGACGAACTCCGCCGGCGACGAATTCTCGATCTGCATGCCCAGACACACGCCCTGCGCCCGATAACCCAAAAGAGATGCGGCATCGAACAAGTCGGCCAAGCGCAGATCATGCAAACTGGTGAGAACCTGGGGGTTACGCGCAAGATCCTCGGGCACGTAACGAAACACCGTTCCCGGTTTCGCATCGGTGCCGTCAATCGCATCGACGGTGATGATGAGGTCGTTCTTATCGACATCCTCGATCATGTCCATGCTCATGCAGCCCACGTCATGGAACTTCACGTTCGAGGGGATATCGAAACGTTCGAGCACTTCCTCGTAAACGGCGGGACCAAGACCGTCGTCAAGGTACAGCTTGTTCCCCACGCAGAATACGGTGATTTCCATAGGACTCTCGCTGCTCATGGCTACACCCCCACTCCAGGACGAATCACCAGGTTGTAGTACGTAGCCACGACGACGAACGTCAAGCTCACCAAAGCCATGGCAACGGCCCAGATCTCCTCGCGTTTCAAATACGTCTGCTTGTCAACGCCGAGACCGTCGGCGCGATGCCACGCGAACGGCTGCGAGAGAATGCCGAAAACCACGTGAACGACCAGAAGCATGACGAAGACGATTGCCGCAAGAACGACAGCCAGCAGCGAGCGCTCGGAAAACGCGGCATAAAACGTGTTGTCGGCGAAAAGCCAAAGGGGGTAGAACAAAATGCAGATCCAAAGCCCATGAGCAGGACCCCAGATGCCGGGCATCAGAAACGCGCCCAGATTCAAACGCGGCACGCCTTCAAGAAACGCGTTCTCCGCGGCGATCTGCTCGTCCGTAAGCTCGTTTTGCCTGGGTTCCCTTGCCATGCTCTGCCTTTCGCGGATCGGCGTTTAAAACAGTCCCGATTGTACCCGCAACGAAACGGTTAGCGCCTGATGTCTTTCCCGAACGGATCGCCATGCTCGGAAAGATAACGCCAGAAACGCTTGAGCGAGGCAGACAGACGCGACGTGAAGTCGGTGTCCACATGCGTGCGCCAATCACGGTAGATGCTGAGATAGCGAAGCAACAGCATGGTAAGAACGCACAGCAAGGTTGCAGCGAGCTGCGATGCGCCGATGCGCTGCATCAAAACGAACACGACAGCAGAGGAAAGAGCCGCCACCGCATAGTAATTGCCCTGCTTGAAAATAGTCGGGGTCTCGCCGCTGAACACATCGCGCAGCGCGCCGCCGCCAACCGCCGTGATAACGGCAAGCAAGATGGACATGACCATTCCCAAACCGCATGACATGGCCTTGCCGCCACCAGCAGCTGCGAACAGCGCGACCGAAATGGCATCGCAAAGCGTGATGGAGGCCGACAAGTGCCTGAAAACGCCCTTGAAGTAGAACACGAGAATACTTAAACAGGTGCTCATCACAACGAGGCTGGGATGGTTGATAAGGTACACGCCATGGGTTTGCAGCAAGACGTCGCGGATGACGCCGCCGCCATAACCGGTGATCAAACCCAAAGTGATGGTTCCGATAACATCGAGCTTACGGTCGATCGCGTAAAGAGAGCCCGTCAGCACGCCGACAAGGACAAAGAAGTACTCGACTCCCACAGGAACCGCGAACGGCTCCGACGAGAGCAGCAGTTCAAGGAACTGGTCCATCCCTCTCCTTTCTTGATCGCGCGAACGCCGCATTAGACAAACAAGGTGAATGTAACAAAAGAAGAGGGCCCGTTGGGCCCTCTTCTTGGAAAACATCCATAGATGAAATCGAACGGTTGTCGATTAGTGCTCCATCTTGTCTTCGCCAACGATGACGTGCTTGTCAGGATCATAGACCAGACCGCCATGCTCCTTGTGGAAGAACATCAGGAACGTGGGGGCAAGACCCTCGACGTTTGCCAGATAGATGTGGATGAACATGAAGCAGATGAATACGAACATGCCGAAGTAGTGGATGATGCGGACGGACATGGTGCCACCGAGGGCAGCGATGCCAGCCTGGCAGATCGGCCACTCCATCGTGGTGCCCCACAGGCAAAGGCCGGTGTAGAACATCAACACGATCAGAATCGGGATCATCAGGTAGGAGATCTTCTGAGGAACGCCCAGCTTAGCAGCCAAGGGGTGATCCTTCTTCAGGAACAGGTAGTACTTGATCCAAGCGCCACCCTGATGACGGTTGTCCTTCTGCGGAAGCCACGTCTTGTAGTCGGTGACGGTCTTGCGGGTGCCGCCCGTAGGAGCGGAACGCACGAAGAAGGCCATCACGACACGGCAAATGCAGTTGATGAACAGCACGATGCCGAAGAAGATGTGAGCGCCACGGCAAACACCCATGGTGCCTGCCACCGGGAAATGGATCATAAAGCCAGTGACCAGAAGAACGACCATGGCGACGAGGTTGATCCAGTGCGTGATGACAAAGGGCAGCGGATGAGCTTCGCGATAGTGTGCGAGATGCGCCATTCTACTTCACCCCCCACGGATTGGTTACGGTCTCGAAATGCTTGCCGGTTGCCGGCTCGCTGATGTGGACGGCGCAAGAAACGCACGGGTCGTAGCTGTGAACGGTACGCAACGCGTTGATGGGCTTCTCGATGTCCTCGACCGGGCAGCCGATGAGGGACTGCTCGATGGGGCCATGAACGCCGTTCTGGTTGATGGGAGCCATGTTCCACGTGGTCGGGATGATGATCTGGTAACCCTCGATCCTGCCCTTGACGACCTTCTCGGCGTGGTAGAGGGCGCCACGCGGTGCCTCCCAGAAGCCGGAACCCTCGCCAGTGGTGGTTGCAGGCTCGCGGAAGTACTCGCTGTCGCCACCCTTGACGGCCTCGATGAGCTCGGCGCACCAATCCTTCATGAGCTTTGCGATGTAGAGCGTCTCGACCTGACGGACGACAACACGGCCGAGCGTTGACTGAACGGCGGACAGCGGAACCTCGGTGCCCAGAGCAGCGCCAAGCTGAACGAGCAGCTTGTCGACGTTCTCCTTGACGAAGGGAACGTTGCGCTTGTAAGCAACCAGGATACGGGACAGAGACGTGGTCTCAAGCGGCTCGCCATCGTAGGTAGGAGCCTTGCACCAAGTATAACGATCGTTGACGTCGTACTTGGTGAATGCCGGCTTCGTGGTGAAGTCGGGAGCCGGGTAAACGTCGGAGCCCTCGTACCAAGAGGTGCCGACGAACTCGGCGATCTTACTCTCGTCGACATCGGAGAGGTTCAGGTTGGTGTCCAGGACGCCAGCCGGCAGATAACGGTCGTTCATCTGCATGGACGGAGCCTCGAAGACGCCCCATGCGGCGTAGCGGCCGCAGCCCTTGCCGAAGGTCAGGGCGTCCTTGTAGTAAGGAGCGATGGCCAAGGTGTCGGGGATCATGGTTGCCTCGACCCAGTTGTAGACCTCATCGATCAGGTACTTCAGATCGTCGAGCTTCTGAGACGTGGGGACGAATGCGGTGCCACCGGGAACGATGGTCATGACATGGGGCATCTTGCCGCCAAGCAGAGCAGCGATCTCGGAGGAGCGGGCCTGCATCTTCAGAGCCTCAAGATAGTGGGCAGTGCAAATGAGGTCGAGCTCGGCAGGAAGCTTGTAAGCGTTGCCATCCTCGGCGTCGAACCAGTTGCCGGAGAAGATGGACAGCTGGCCGTTCTGGGCGAACTTCGTCAGACGCTCCTTCAAAGCGCCGAAGTCGGAGTTCGTGGACGTGCCGGCTGCAACAGCGAGGTCCCAAGCATCAGCCGCATTGGCCTCGAGGCCATGGATGGGGTTGACGTAGTCGAGCGCAGCCAGGTTGTAGAACCAAAGGATATGGCTGTGCAGGAACTGAGCGCCCTCGATAAGGTTACGGATGATACGAGCGTTGTTCGAGATCTTGATGCCGTAAGCCTTCTCGGCGGCGATGGTGGAAGCATGAGCGTGGGAAACCGGGCAAACGCCGCAGATGCGCTGAACGATCTGGGCAGCGTCTTCAGGGGCACGATGCTGCACGACGAGCTCCACGCCGCGGAAGCTGCCACCAGAAGCCCAAGCGTCGGCGACGACGCCGTTTTGGACCTCCATCTCGACGCGCATGTGACCTTCGATACGGGTAATCGGATCGATAACGGAACGGGTCATGGCTTACCTCCCCTCTTCTTTGTCTTCGGTTTCAACAGGAGCGCTCGGATCCCAAGCGGCGGAGTAATCGCCGATGGACTGATCGGGGTGCTTCTCGTCCCACTTGCGGATCTTCTCGAAGTCGGCACCGCCGTCCATACGGCCAGCGGCCTTCATGCCGAAGCCATGGACAAGCAGAGCGGCAGCCAAGATACCGGTGACGCCGAAGGCCACGGTGGTGGGCTGGAACCAAACGTTGCCGATGTGGAGATCGCGGTGACGCTTGTAGAACGGGGTGTTCACCTCGACCCAGTTGTGGCCCGGATCCTTCGGATCGGCCTCGCAGCAGCCAAGGCAGGGAGAACCAGCCTGAACGCACCAGCTGCGACGGTTGTTCCACATGGTGACGGAGCAGTTCGAGTGGGTCTGAGGACCACGGCAGCCAAGCGGATAAAGACAGTAACCCAGAGCCTCTTCCTTGGAGCCGAACTGGTAAACGAACTCGCCGTTCTCGAAGTGGCCACGACGCTCGCAGTTGTCATGGATGGTCTGGCCGAAGATGTCCTCGGGCATGTTGGCGGCGTTCAGCTTAAGCGTCTGGCCGTCGAGCATGAGAACCTGAACGAGCACGGAGATGAGCCATTCGGGGTTCGCGGGGCAGCCCGGGATGTTGATAACGGTCTTCTCGGTGCCCGCGGACTTCAGGTAAGCCTGAACACCCGTGGCAGCAGCGGAGTTGGGCTCGGCGCCCATCCAGCCGCCGTTGACTGCGCAAGAGCCAAGCGCGACGATTGCCGACGCGTTGTGCGCGGCTTCCTCGAGCTGTTCGACGGCGGTCTGAGAGTCAGAGCCGTCGGCGTTGTTGCCGAAACGGCATGCATGACCAGCCCAAGCCTGGGTGACAGCGCCCTCGAACACGAGGATGTAGTTGCCAGCCTCGACGGTCTGCTTCTTGGCGAGCTCGGCGGAATCGCCAGCGCCTGCGGAAAGCGTGTCGGAGAAGTTCAGCGACAGCAGCTCCAGGACGACCGACCCGACATCGGGGGTCTCAACCTGTGCCAGGGACTCCGTGCAACCGGTGCACGAAGCGCCTTCGATCCAGATTACGGGATAGAGATTACCCGTGGTTGCGCCGATGACGGACTTTTCGAGAGTAGCAGCAACAGCTTGCGGAGCCCCCACTCCGGTGAGTCCAGCCGCAGCGGCCAAACCACCGCAGAACTTCAAGAAGCTGCGACGGCTAACCCCACGTGCGTCGAGCATGCCATAGAAGCTCGCCGTGGATTCTTGTCCCATGTGCACACCTCCTCATGGTGCGTGTTCTCGTCTTGATATGTCGGACTTCCGCTGCGGAAGTCCGACATATCTTTTACTCTATGAAAGGCATCAAGCGCACCCAAAATTACAAAGAGGTAAAAAAATTCTGCTGAATGACAAAAAATGTTACGTGCCCTATCGCACGTAACATTTTCTTTCGAAAAAAGCCGCGTTCACCTGCGCGAACCCTTGTTCATAATCAAGCATGTTGGAAGAAGTTGGAGGCGTGGTTCTATAGAATCAAGCCCCTTCTTGGGTTCTTCACCTTATCGCGCACCATAGCTCCCTGATTGCACTAATCAATAGGATAGGAGCCTAAGATTTTGACATCGCGAAGTTTCAACCGAAGGCAATTCAGCGCCGTCTGCAAAGCAGGGTCGCTTGTCGATCCTTCCAGATCAAGGAAGAACATATAGTCCCCCAAAGCCTGCTTTGTCGGACGCGATTGAATCATAGTGATGTTGACGTTCGCATAGGCGAATTCCGACAAGATCATCTGGAGCGCACCCGCACGGTCGGCCTGAAGGAACAGCGCGACGGAGGTGCGCATCTTCGATCCCGGAAGGGTCACACCCTGCCCCGGGCGCGCGATGAGGGCGAAGGACGTTTGGTTGCCGAAGCGGTCGGCAATGTCGCGCTCAACGACTTCTGCGCCATACAATTCGGCAGCGTACTCGTTGGCAATAGCCGCGACGTTGGGCTTCTCCATGCACAAACGCACGCTCTCGGCGGTTGAGGAAGTGGTGACGGTCTTCACATTCAGGAAACGCGACGTGATGAAGCGGCGACACTGCCCTATCCCCTGCGCATGGGACGCGATGGTGTCGATGTCGATAAGCGATGCCGTGGGGTTCTTGATCAGGCAATGGTTGATATCGACGACATGAACCCCGACGATAGCCGCAGAGGAGTTGAACGCGAAGTTGTCAAGCGTTGCCGTGACCGGGCCTTCGATGGAGTTCTCAGTGGCAACCACGCCGTATTCGACGCGACCTCGATCAACCGCATCGAACACCTCGGTGAACGACGCGCACGGCTCGAGCACGCAATCGGGAACGCCCGTGTTCTCAAGCTTCTGCTTGAACGCGTTCGCCGCCTCGTGCGAGTAGGTTCCCTGGGGGCCAAGGTAGGCGATGGTGTTCTTGGACATGGGCGATCCTTTCAGATTCTGAGTAACGCGAAAACTACAAGCAGGCAAAACGATTACGAGTGACTAAAGAGCGACAACCCCTATGTGCTCCAACAGGATGCGAACGCCGATAAGGATGAGCACGACGCCGCCGACGATGGTCGATGGCTTTTCCCAGCGCGAACCGAACTGATTGCCAACCGCAACGCCGATAACGGACAAGACGAACGTGACCACGCCGATGAAGCTGGCCGCCAAAACGATATCGACGTCCAAGAACGCGAACGTGATGCCAACGGCTAGGGCATCGATGCTGGTCGCGATGGCCAGCATGGTAAGTTCGCGCAGGTCAAGCTTGGGAGCGCTGCCCTTAGCACCTTCCCCGCCCTTAAGGGCGCCCTCTCCGATTTCCGATTCACCGTCGCCTTTAATGGCATCGAGAAGCATCTTACCGCCGATGAACGCCAGCAAGATGAAGGCGATCCAATGATCGATGGGCGTTACCAGCGAAGCGAACTGAGCTCCCAAAAACCAACCAATGGTGGGCATGAGCGCCTGAAAGCCGCCGAAGAACAGTCCAATGACAAGAGCCTGGCGCATATCGAGCTTCTTCATGCCCAACCCCTTGCAAATGGCAACTGCGAACGCGTCCATGGAAAGGCCGACAGCAATCAAGAACAGCTCGAATAACGACATGCTTCTGTTTCTTCTTTCAATGCAGCGCAGCCAGACGGCTGCTTAGATAAGCGGTTTTCCGATAAGGCAAGCGATCGTGCGCCCGACGTCGGCTGGGAAATACGCCAAACACCCGACCTCTTTGAATGCTATGGGAAAAGCAAGGGGCCTTCCTGACGAAAGAAACCTTCCGTCGAGAGCTCACTCACCAAGCTTTCGAATTCTTCCTCCGAAACGGGCGGGCGCTTGTGGCTTGACTCGAAATCGCACAGAGCCGAAAAAGCATCGGCACTTGAAACCCCTTCGGGAGCCGCCAAGACCATCTTCAAAAGGAGACTGCGTTTTTGGCGATGCGAGCCTTCGAACGAGCTTTGGCGCGCGTAATGCGCCGAACGACGCGAGGGATTGACGGTGTTGGCCTTGATATAGGAGCCATAGTCAAGCAACGAGTAATACCAAACGCGTGGCGTCACGAAAGAAAGCGCATAGTCAGCAGCCGAGCGGACGAACGGCTCCAAGACGCGATCGGGCACCTTCTCGTGATCGGGGAACAAATCGTGCAGGAAAACGGACCTGACATTCGTCTCGATATAGCACGAGGGCAAGTTTCGAGCGAATGCGGTGACTCCCGCTGCAGTGGCGGGGCCGATCCCCGGCAGCTGTTCGAGCTCGGCAAGCGTTGCCGGCAGCTCTCCCCCGCATCGAGCCGAGCACTCCTCGGCGCAGCGCTTAAGGGCAAGGGCGCGGCGGTTGTAGCCAAGCCCCTGCCAAAACGACAACACGTCGGCCGTTGAAGCAGCCGCAAGCGCATCGATCGTGGGAAACGCCGCAAGGAACCGAGGCCAATACTTCTGGACGCGGGCGACCTGCGTCTGCTGAAGCATGACCTCGGAAACGAGCACGGCATATGGATCGTCCACGTTTCGCCACGGAAGATCACGGTAGTTCTCCTCGCCCTTTTGCAGAACCTGCCCCACAAAATCGGGGCACGACACGCCGATGCGGGCCCAGTCTTCCTGCGTCGCCACTGCAAAGGCGCCGGAGCGTGTCGAGCGCGCCATGGGCTACTCGCCTTCGTTGAGGATGTCGTTGATGTGCGCCAGGTCACGACGGAAGTCGTCGATGACCTTCTCTTCGAGATCGCGATAGATTTCCGACTCAAGCGGCTGGTAATTAGCCAATTTCTCGAAGATGTTCTGCGCCGAAACCGCGACGAAGCGGCGCTGCAGCAAGCTTTGCTTGTAGGCCTCCTCGATGGCCTCGTGAGCCGCGGACTCGATGTCGAAACGAGGCATGCCATCGGAGAGGCGGACCAGGTCGTCGAGGTTCATGTGTCGGAGCGATCCATGCTCGGCAAGGATCTTTCCCCAGATAGCGCGCCTATCGTCATCGCCCGGAAGCTCGATATCGACCACGGATGTCGGAGCAAGCAAGTCGATGAAGAACGGGTCGACGTCCTTCAGGCTGGAAGCCGAGGCAAGCACGTACACGTTGGGGTTTGCCACAGCGGAACGGATGATGTTCAGCGCCTCGCGCGCACCGCGAGCGGCGTTTGCCTGAACGGCAAGGGCCTCCTTTTCCTCGGGGATCTCGTCCTCAGGGGTGGTCCACAGGTCGATGTCTTCCATAACCAGGGACATCGGCTGCGTGAAACCAAGTCTCATGAAGTTCTGGCGACTGCGGAAATCGATGCCTTCCGAAGAGACGACGAGCATAGGAACGCCCTGAAGGCTTTCCTCGAAGGACATGCGGATAACCGGAAGGCCGATCTCGCGAAGCGTGGCCGCAAGGAACCGATTGGCGTCTTCACGGGCAACCGCACGGAAAACCAGCGAGTCTGCCGAAGGCATGCGATCAAGGCCATGAAGCGCGTTCAGCTGCTCGACGAATGCCTTGAACTCGGGGTCGTTGCCCATGCCGATACCCAAGGATCGCATATCGGCAATGGCTTCATCGAATCCAACCAAGTCGGCATACGACTCGCGCTCGGCAGGCGTTTTCGCAGCCGCTTGCACAGAGGCATCTTCGTCGGCCTGAACGGCGGTAGCGCCTTCGGCGTGTTCGGCCGCAATGCCTTCAGTCTGGGCATCCGCGCTGGCTGGGGCCGCCCCTTGGGGCTGGCCGTCATCGACCCGCTCGGCCGCAGCGTCCTGCGCTCCCGCTTCGGCAGCGGGCTTCGCCGGAAACGAGAACTGCTCGATATGGATAGAGGGCTGACCGATGTTCGAGCCGAAGAAATCGTCCGACAAGGCGTCGGCCATCTGCTCGAGTTCGTCGCGCGAAAGGCCGAACTCCTCAAGGCGGTCGAGTGCAAGCTGCTGCAGAGCGTCAGCGCACTCGCCCATTTCCTGGGCAGAGACGAACGGCTCAAGCTTCTCGAAGATGTACTCGGCAATCGAGCGCTCCTTCAGCGAGATAGCAAGCTTCCAAGCGCTACGAAGCGCATCGAGCGCGTCAGAGGACGGCGGGAACGAATCCTGGTTTTGGATCTCGAATGCCGCCAAATAAAGATGAATGCCCAGGACGTCGTCGCCCGAAGCGCATGCGGACCGCGCCGCTGCGACGTAATCGACCTGAGGCGATTTCGGAGTGCCTTCGCGCGAGGCATCGGTACCGGACGCGCCGCTGGCTGCAGGGATGAGTTCGTTGTTCTCCATCACAGCCTCCTTACCATTCCAAAACGTTCCAATTCTTCGCTTTCGCCGAGCGGGAAAGCGGATGGTCGGGGTTGACCGCGAAAGCATGCTCCGCGGCATCGAGCATCAGGCGATCAGAGTGATGGTCGCCGTATGCGTACGCAAGCTCCCAATTGCCCTCGCCGAACTTGGCGTCGCACCATTGTTTGATGGCGACCAGCTTCTCGGCGCCTTCCACCGGCTTGCCGTCAACCTCGCGTGTGTAGCAGCCGTCCTTGGTCTTCATGCGCGTGCTGACCTGACCGTCGATGGGATGAAACTCCATCGCGCGACGGGCAATGGGTTCGAACGTTGCCGAAATGATGAGAACGACGTCACCAGCCATGCGGTGGCGTTCCATAGCTGCATCAGCCGCAATGCGGAAGCGAGGCTCGATAACGCTGTCATAGAAGTCGTACAGGAACCGATCGACCTCTTCGACCGGCTTGCCCTCGAATGCACGAAACACGATGCCGCGAACCGAAGCCTCGTCCTGGGGCAGGCGGAACTTGTAGCGTAAGGCCCACAAACCGATACGCAAAGCGTCGGTCTTGCTGAGCATATCGTTCTTCCAAAGATGGAACACGAGCTGCGTCGGCGAGCTGCCGTCAATGCTGGTGCCATCGAAGTCGAAGGCCGCGATGCGGGCTTTTCCATCATGCAAGGCATTCACGCCGTCGATTTTGTCGTAAGTGTAATATCCCTTATCGGGGGACATGCTCTCGTCCTTAATACGCAGCCCCAAGCCACGTCGGTAGTTCAATCTATAGATCAAACAATTATCGCCGCAAATCGCCCCTTCTTCACCCTAATCCACAACGTCCGCAAATTGAGATTCGTAAAGATCGGCGTAAAAGCCCTTCCGCGCAAGAAGCTGTTCATGCGTGCCCTGCTCGACGATGTCGCCGTCCTTGATGACCAAGATGAGATCGGCGTTTTTGATGGTGGACAGGCGGTGTGCGATGACGAACGAGGTACGGCCTTCCATCAGGCCGTCCATAGCCTTCTGGATGCGTTCCTCGGTGCGCGTGTCAACCGACGACGTGGCCTCGTCGAGGATGAGCATGCGCCTGTTGGCCAAGAAGGCGCGCGCAATGGTCAGAAGCTGACGCTGTCCCTGCGAGATATTGCCGGCATCCTCGTTGATAACACAGTCGTATCCATCGGGAAGCGTCTCGATGAAATGATGCGCGAACGCCATGCGGGCAGCTTGCTCGACCTGCTCGTCGGTCGCGGTAAGGTCGCCGAACCGGATGTTCTCGCGAATAGTGCCGTTGAACAGCCACGCATCCTGAAGAACCACGCCGAACTGCGAGCGAACGTCGTCGCGCGAGAAATCGCGCAAGTCGTGACCGCCGATTCGGATGGAGCCGCCCTGAACGTCGTAAAAGCGCATCAGCAGCTTCACCGTGGTGGTCTTGCCGGCGCCGGTCGGCCCGACCAAGGCAACAGTCTGGCCTTCCTTAACGCTGGCGGTGAAGTCCTTAATGACTGGCTTTTCGGGGTCGTAGCCGAAGCGGACATGCTCGAACTCGACGTCAGAGGCGCAATCGGCCATGCGGGCCTTCGGCGATTCGATCTCTTCCTCGGGAGCCTCGATGAACTCGAACACGCGCTCAGCAGCAGCGGCCGTCTGCTGAAGCACGTTCGACACCTGGGCAAGCTGCGTGATGGGCTGGGTGAAATTCTTCACGTACTGAATGAGAGCTTGGATATCGCCCACCGTGATGATGCCGCGCGACGCAAACACACCGCCCAAAATCGCAACGCACACGTAGCTTAGGTTGCCCACGAAGTCCATGGCGGGCTTCATAAGACCGCTGAGGAACTGAGAGCGCCAAGCCGACTCGTAAAGCGTGCCGTTCGTCTTGTTGAACTCCTCGACCGTCTGCTGCTCGTGATTGAAGGCCTTCACCACAGCGTGACCAGAGAACGTCTCCTCGATCATACCGTCGATGGCGCCCAGGCTTTCCTGCTGACGATAGAAGTACTTCTGCGAACGTTTGACGATGGCCCTCACCAAAATCAGCGACACCGGCACGATGCACACGGCCACCAGCGCGGCGATCGGGTTGATGTAGATCATCATGCCCAAAACGCCGATGACGGTGACGCTGGACGTGATGAGCTGGGAAATACCCTGGTTCAGGCTTTGGCCCAACGTGTCGACGTCGTTCGTGATGCGCGAAAGCGTGTCGCCGATGCTGGTTTTCTCGAAGTAGCCAACGGGAAGGCGGTCGATCTTCTGAGCGATCTCGCGCCTGAACTCGTAGCAGGTTTTCTGCGAGATATAGGTAAGCACCCATCCCTGAATGAACGAGCACACAGCCGAAAGAAGGTACAAACCAAGCGTGGCCGCAAGGATCTCGCCGATCAGCGTGAAGTCGATGCCACCCGTTCCCTGAACCTTGGCGACCAAGCCGTTGAACAGCTCGGTGGTCGCCTCGGAAAGAACCTTAGGACCCAGGATGTTGAAGACCGTCGATCCGATTGCGAATATCAAAGCCACGATCAGAAGCATTTTGAACCGGCCCAAGAAACGCGCAAGTTTCGCGACCGTTCCCTTGAAATCGCGCGGCTTCTCAACCGCGCCCATACGCCCGTGCGGGCCGTGTCCGCCTCGACGGCCGCGTGCGGCGCGCTTGGCCTTCATTTCCTCTAGCTGGCGCTGCTGAATGTCGTCGCGTTCGCTCATGCAACACCACCTCCCGCCAGCTCCTTTTCCGATAGCTGCGAATACGCGATCTCGCGATACAGGTCACACGACTGCATAAGCCGGTCGTGCGTCCCCATACCCGCAACGCGACCCTCGTCAAGGACGACGATCTTGTCGGCATGCATGATGGTTGCGATGCGCTGTGCGACGATGATGACGGTTTTACCGCCCATGCACGAATGAAGAGCACGGCGCAACGCGGCATCGGTCTTGTAGTCAAGGGCCGAGAAGCTGTCGTCGAACAGGTAAGCACGGGCGTCGGTTGCCAGGGCGCGGGCAATGGAGAGCCTCTGGCGCTGACCACCCGACACGTTGCCGCCGCCTTGGGTGATAAACGAATCGATGCCCTCGTCCTGCGTCTCTATGAACTCGGTCGCCTGCGCGATATCAGCCGCTTGAAGCAACGCGTCGTCGCTCGCGCCCTTCGCGCCGTATCCGATGTTCGAGCCGATGGTCCCGGCGAACAGGAACGCGTGCTGCTGCGCATAACCAAGCTGGGCGTGCAGATCATGTTGGCTTATGTCGCGCACATCAACGCCGTCGATGGTGACGCTTCCGCCCGTCACGTCGTAGAAGCGCTCGATCAGCTTGAGGATGGTGGACTTGCCCGAGCCGGTAGAGCCGATGATGGCCGTGGTCTTGCCGGGTTCGGCAACGAAATCGATGTCTTCGAGCACGTTTTCAACCGAGTCGCTGTACTTGAAGTCGACGTGGTTGAACGCGATGCAGGCACCATCGGTTTCCGCCAGCGTCTGCGTGATGACATCCGCAGAAGGGGCCGAAGGATCGCAGATGGAAGGCTCGGTTGCCAGAACCTCATCGATTCGCTGGGCCGAGACGTCGGCACGCGGAATGATGATGGCAAGCATTCCCAGCATAAGGAAGCTCATGATGACGACCATGGAATACGTGATGAACGCGATGAGGTCGCCCGTCTGAAGAGAGCCGGCGTCGATAGCCGATCCGCCCACCCAAACAATAAGCACCGAGATGCCGTTCATGATGAGCATCATCGCGGGCATCATGAAGGTCATGACGCGGTTCGTGAACAGCTGGGTGGACATCAGTTCGGTGCTGGCTTTGTCGAACCGTTGCTGCTCGGTTTCCTGACGACCGAATGCGCGGACGACGGAAACGCCTGTCAACATCTCACGCGCGACAAGGTTCACCTTGTCGATGAGTTTCTGCATAACGCGGAACTTCGGCATGGCAATGATGAAAAGCACGGACACAACCAGCATGACGGCACCGATGCCGACACCGATGATCCAACCCATGGAAAGGTCGGTTCGCGCAACCATGATGATGCCGCCAATGGCAAGAATAGGCGCATACAAGATCATGCGCATGAACATGACGGACATCTGCTGGATCTGCTGAACGTCGTTCGTGCCGCGCGTGATAAGGGAAGCCGCCGAGAACCGCTGGATCTCGGCATCCGAAAACGAAATGACCTTCGCGAACAGCTTCTCACGGAGGTCGCGGCCGATCGCTGCGCCCGTACGCGAAGCCACTAAGCCGACCAGAGCGGCGACGACGACGCTCAAGGCAACGAAGCCCATCATGCATGCGCCGGTGCGAAGAAGGTAGCCAAGCTGCATGCCTGACACGTCAGCACCCGCAAGGCGATACTCCGCCACCGCGGAAGCTATGGCCTCTTGAGCGACGATGCTGTCGCTTTGTTGGGCGACAACCTCAGCGGGCATTCCCAAGTGAATCTGGATCAAAGGAACAGAAACGATATCGTCAAGCGCGGTGCGGTTCTCTTTGCCGAAAGACGTCAGGTGATACGAACCGTCATCGCCCTTGAAGTACGCGTCATGGAAGACAGAGGCCGCATCGCCTTCGGACGACGCAAGAGCGGAAGCGACGGAGCCGCAGGTTGATTCCGTCATCACCTCGGGCGATGCATGATCGACGCCCGATTGCTGGATTCCAACGTCCACCAATCGAGACGTGTAGTTAGGCAGAGCAAGATCGCAAAACGCCTGAGCTGCAAGAAAGGCGACGATGAGCAAGATGGCCAAACCGTGCCCTTTGAAATACTTGATAACGCGCATGAAAACCTTCCTGTTGTGTAAGGTTTAACTTTATCGCTAACCACACAGCTCGAAAGAAAGACGACCTGGGACGAAAACCAATCGTTACCAAACCTCGATGGTCACTCCGTGATTGCATCCCTGACCTCGAGTTTCCATAAGTAGCACATGATTTTTCGCAAGTTCAGAAAAAAGTCTTGCGTGATGAATGAGGCTCCCTTATACTGGCTATCGCTGCTTTGGAAGCAACCCAATGGGGAGTTAGCTCAGTTGGTTAGAGCGCCGGCCTGTCACGTCGGAGGTCGCGAGTTCAAGTCTCGTACTTCCCGCCATTGAATTCGAAAGCCGCCTTCGGGCGGCTTTTTTCATTCCCTGCTCAGCAGTGCGGGAATCACCTTGTCCCACGTCGCGCAAGTAAAACAGGCGACGTCCCTTCGCTTCCCCGTCACGCACGCTGCTTTCCCGTGAACTTCTCGATGTCGATGCAGTAAATCTTCGTGCGAGCAAGTGCCTGATCTGTGAACCCAGGTAAAGCATCGGGCGCCAGATGAGCCATAATGCGCTCAAGGCCGTAACGTTTCATCTCGGGCGACTGAATCCGATGCACTGTTCCCGTCCCCACGATCGATCGATAGGCATACGAGTATGCACACGCGTAATTCCCCGTGATAACGCCTTCTTGAACGTCCATCTCGATCGCGACACGCGGCTCGGCATCGAACACATCAATCTTACGGCCTTCAATCGCAGAATGAACCCAGAGAGCAAGGCGGGGCTCGTCCGAACCCTCCAGATCCGCGGGATCCGCCCAATCGTAGCCGAAATTCATGGGAACGATGAAAACACCTTCGTTATCAGCGGCGGCGATGCGCACCGTCTGGCAAGCATCGACGATCTCGCGCAGCTGGGCTGCGCTCTTAACCTCTCGGCCGGCAAGGCGCATAGGGCGCCCGGGCATTGCATTGTTCATAAAACCGCCCCTCTTTCATTTTCCTCGTACGGCAAACCGCGCGTCAGGTCGTCGGGCTTATAGGACAAAAGCGTGTCCCATAAGCCGATCATTCGATTTCGCCTTCATTTTCTCGCCTTGTCGGAACAAGGTGATGACGGTTCCGTAAAGAATCCCCTTTTGCGGATTTCTTCAGGCGGAAAGAGAACCGACCCTTTCACTCCACACGAGAACGCGAATCGTCGATCAAAGGCATCAGATCGCGCACGCGCACGCCAAGAACATCCGCAAGACATATCAGAGTTCCAACCCGAACATCCTCCCCGCGCTCGGCGCGAAGCAAAGTCGAACGGCTCACGCCCGCCAGACGCGCCAACGCGCTCTTCGACAACCCCGCCTTCTTACGACAAAGCGCCAAGCGCTGACCAACCAGCACTTGGCGCTTCTTCACTATGTTGCCCGAGAAACGCATGCCGCAAACACGTCCACGCTCTCGGTCTTAGGAAAGCAACGAGGTGAGCGGTCCCTCGGAAAGGACGGTCACACGCTGCGTGGCACGCGAAATGGCGGTGTAGAGCCTGCGCTTCGACAACGCGTCGTCGCTGTACGCTGCCGGCGTTGCATCGGGGATGATCACGCGGTCGAACTCGAGGCCCTTTGCAAGCGAAAGGTCGAGCACGACGACGCCCGAGCCCTGAAGTTGCATGTCGCCCTTCACTAAAACGGCTTCGTCGCCTAACAACTTGGAAATGCGCTTGGCGGTTTGCCTATCGATCGCAACGACCGCCGTCAGGCCGCCTTCACCGACGCCGGTGCGAACCTCTTCAAGAAGGGCCTTCTCCCACTTGTCACGCGTTTCGCATGCTTTGATGGTGGGAACCTGACCCTCGCGCTGAACCGATGAGGTCTGCACGCGCTCGTCCTTGTCAAGCAAACCGCAGAAAAGCTCGGTGATCTCGGGAGTCGAGCGATAGCTGGTCATAAGGCGGCACTCGTCGACAACGCCGTGGTCGCGGGCGAATAGCTCGTGGATCTGCTCGAACGTGGCCGTGCCAGGCTTGATGGCCTGATGCTGGTCGCCCAGAAGCAGGAAGTGGGCTCTGCTGAAGTAGCGTGACAGCACCATGAGCTGCGACAACGTGTAATCTTGCACCTCGTCGATCATGACGAAGCGCGCATCACGGTCGGAGTCGCCCGTAAGCAGAAGGCGCAGGTACATCCATTCGAGCGCGGAAAGGTCGGTCCTGCCGGTGATGCGGGCGCCAACACGTGTGACGTTCAGCCACGAGAAGTCGTCGATCTGGCTGACAGCGCTTCCCCACTTGACTTCGACATAGCGGCGCGACCACTTCTTAAGGTCTTCCTCCGACTCGGTTGAGATCTGCTGATCGAACAGGGCGATTTGTTCGGTAATGGGAAGCGTGTCCACGATGTCAAGGATCTCGTCGCTTCCGGCAAGCGATTTCAGCTTGCTCTCGAAACGCTCGTACAGCTCTTCGTTGACCAAGGCCGCAAGACGTGGACCGGCGGTTTCGCGCGAGAAACGCGACACGACGCCGCGAACCTGGGACGCCTTCAGAATGACGCGGCCGTCAAGCGCGATGTCGTTGAAGTCGCCATCGACCAACGCAAGGCCCTTCACGGCTTCCTCGAGCGCATAAAGGTTCTGCGCCGGGACGTCAACGGCCATGCCGCGACCCGTAAGGCCGCGCTGGTCGAAGAACTCGTTCCATGTGGTGATCTGAGGGTTGCTCTCGCCCATGTCGGGAAGGACGCTGTCGATGTACTTGCCGAAAACAGGGTTGGGCGTGAACAGGTGCACCTGCGAGGGAACCAGATCCTCGCGATAGCGATAGAACAGGTACGCGATGCGCTGCAAAAGTACGCTGGTCTTTCCCGAGCCGGCGATGCCGTTGACCAGCAGCACGTCGACGTCGTCGTGACGGATGACCTTGTTCTGCTCGCGCTGAATGGTTGCGGTGATGGCCTGCAGCTTCTCGGAGTGACGCTCGGAAAGCTTCGAAAGCAGCAGCGGGTCCTCGATGGCTACCGTCGTGTCGAAGCACGCGCGCAGCTTGTCGTGGTCGATGTCGAACTGACGGCGAACCTTCAAATCGGCATGAATCACGCGATCATCGACGCGGTACGACGTGGGGCCGATCTCTTGGTTATAGTAGGTCTCGGCAACGGGGCTTCGCCAGTCGACGATGAAGTGGCGGCGGTCGTCATCGGTCATGCCCGCCGTTCCCAAGTAGATGTCGCGCGGGGCGACGCCGGCTTTGAATTGCAGCTGCACTTTCGCGAAGTACGCGCGCGGAATAAGCTGCTTGACCTTCTTGTAGCGGTCCATGCTCACTTCCATGGCGCGGTTGTAACCCTCGATGATGCCGTTCATCGACTGGTACTCCGCCAAGGTTTCCATAGCCATGTCGTCGGACGAGAAGTCAAGCGCAAGCTCGTCGCGCATGTCGCTCATGTCCTTCGTGGCCTGACGACGGATTTCAGCAATGCGATCTGCGGTTTCCGCTTCAATATCAAGAAGCTTGGCGTAGGTTTCGCTAAGGTGCGCCTGCTCTTGCTCGAAGGCCTCGTTCGCGACGTTCTGATCGGTGTCCATAGATCCCCTTTGCGCTGCGCCAAGATGGCTGAACTGAAAATTCGACCAAATACTTTACCCCATCGCCAAGCCCGATTGCAACGAATCCGAGAATCCGCAAAGCGGCTCCGAAAACCAGCACATACGTCTGCGGCAAAGACGCGAGGCGAGCCGCCTTACTTGGAGCGAAAGACGCACTGCGGCCGAACCCAAGCTCTGGAGTGATTCTTACGTCTGGGTTACGGCTCTTGAATCTTGTGAAGTCGGCTGTTAGGGTACCTCTCCGCTATGAACGAACCGAACAAGGCATACACCCTGAATCGCGAGCTTCCCATGCCGGGAGCCCTGTCCGACGTTTGCCGAAAAGCAATTGCCCAACCCGCCTTCAAGCAGTCGCTTTCCTCCTATCGCAGCTGAATTCGCGCTCTGTCAAACGCGAATCATCCTGTCGCCGCCCTATTGGTCCGCGACAGGCAACTCCCATAACTGCGAAAGGAACCTATGTCTAGCACTACTGTTTCCGCACCCGCCGATGGGCGCATTACCGGCACCCAAATCCGTATCGTCGCCGTCGTCGTCCTTGGCGCTTTCCTGGCCCTGCTGAACCAAACGGTCATGTCCCCGGCGCTGCCGGTTATCATGGCCGACTTCAACATCGACGCCTCCACCGCGCAATGGATCATGTCGATCTATCCGCTGGTCAGCGGCATCATGGTACCGGTATCGGCATTCCTTATCGACAAATTCAGCACCCGCAAGCTCTTCTTCGGAGCCACGCTGGTTTTCGCTCTTGGCACGCTGATGTGCGCCGCAGCGCCCGATTTCACCATCCTCATCGCCGGACGCGTGCTTCAGGCCGCAGGATCAGGCGTGCTTATGCCGCTGGTCTCGGTGGTTCCCATGCTGGTCTTTCCCGTTGAGAAACGCGGAACCGCCATGGGCATGGCGGGCATCGTGATGTCGGCTGGCCCTGCCGTCGGCCCCGTCGTAGGCGGTGCCGTGATCGACGCCTACGGTTGGCGCACGATGATCGGCGCGATCGTGCCCTTTGCGTTCGCAGTGTTGGTTCTGGGCATCTTCATGCTGAAGAACGTAGGCGAGCTTAAGAACCCGAAGCTCGATCTTCCTTCGGTCGCCCTTTCAACCATTGCTTTCGGCGGCCTATTGTACGGCTTCTCGAGCGCCTCGTCGTTCGGCTGGGGCAGCATCGTCGTGCTAGGCCCCATCGCCGCTGGCGTGATCTGCCTGGTATTGTTCATCGTTCGCCAAGGTCGCATTGACGACCCCCTGCTTCAACTGGGCACGCTGAAAACGCACGAGTTCCGCGTAGCGGCTATCATCGTCACGCTCATCAACGCCGCTTGCTTAGTTACCAACACGCTGCTGCCGCTTCTTCTGCAAACCGCTCTGGGCGCCTCGGCTTTCGAAACCGGCATGGCCATGCTGCCTGCCGCGGCGGTCGGCATCATCATCAGCCCCATCTCGGGCATCGTCTTCGACAAGTTCGGGCCGCGCGCTATCTCGATCTTCGGCCTGACGCTGATGACCGGTGCACTGTTCCTGCTCTCGCTTTCGACGACGAACACGCCCATCGCTGTGGTTGCGTTGTTCTGCATGCTGCAAGCTGCCGGCCAGGCGCTGGCGAACATGCCGGTGAACACGTGGGGTGTCAATGCCTTGAAAAACGACATGATCGCCCACGGCAACGCCATCGCCAATACCGGTCGTCAGGTTGCCGGCGGCTTGTGCACGGCTCTTATCATCACGGTCATGACCAGCGTTACTGCATCTGCCAGCGCGAGTGCCGGCATCCAGGTTGCCACGGCCACAGGCGCCGGCGTCGCCTACAAGGTTTGCGCCGCTATCGGCCTGGTGTCGCTGATCTACGCCATCGTGAGCGTTCGCCCTTCCAAGAAAACCGCTTCTCAAACCAAGGAGGCTTAAATCATGTCCGAGATCCTTTCCGAGCGCATCCCGCTTGAGTTCGAAGGCACGCCCATTTCAAGCATCATGATCGAAGACCCCTTCACCTGCTCGCAAAGCAGCACGATCTCCGACGTGGTTCGCATGCTTGCCGAAAACGAGGTAACCAGTATGCCCGTCGTCGACGAGCGCAAACAGGTCGTCGGGTTCATTTCCGACGGCGACATCATGGGGGCCATTGCGCAGCACCGTGCGCGAACCATCTTCACAGGCGGCGACGCGTCGATGCTGTACTTCGACGATCAAACCCTCGAGCAGCGCATCGACGGCCTGAAAGATCGAAACGTCATGGACTTCGCCACACGCAAGGTTGTTTGCGCGCGGCCCGATCAAAGCATCGCCCGCGTGGCCGATATGCTGGCGAAGAAGAAGTTCAAGAAGCTTCCCGTGGTAGACGAAGAGGGAAAGCTGGTCGGCGTCATCCGACGCTCGGCCATCACCAAATACATCTTCAACGTCATCTTCCAATAACGAAACGAAATAGAAGCGAGATAGGCGGTGTCGGACTTGTTCCGCGCCGCCTTTTTCGCATTCAAGCTCAGATGGCCCCGTGCCTTGCGCATCAGCAGCAACAAAGACACGACAAACGTTACGGCCTGCCAGATCAAACGCTTTTCAAACAGCCGCCCAACAGCCATCGAACGGGAATTGCCAATATGAAAGCGGACGCCCTATCCCCCGTGAGCTGGCATTAGAATCAACCAAAATCGAAAGGACGGGGATGGGCAACCAGGACGAATACCACGCCGCACGGCTTGAGCTTGCCGCCGAGACCGCCAGCATCTTGGAGGGGGCACGCGAGATAATCGGGCTTATCGCAAGCGACCCCACATGGAACGGCGAGTCAACGGCACTGGGGCAGGTTGCTGTCCTTTTGGACGTCGGCCTTGGTCATGCGGGCAAAAACCTTGAGGAGCTGACGCGCATCGAAAACCTTGGTCTTGAATGAAGACGAAGCGCGGCGATATACAACACGATATGAAATTGCTGCGCTGAAACGCAGCTTGATATCTTGCAGGATATCAGCTTTCTTTACAGCGGCAATACGCTTGCCGCATGGACATGGCCACCAAAAAGAAACAGCTCGGACGAGCAGTGGAACGCGAGCGATCTAAACAGAAGCTCACCCAGCGTCAGCTTGCTTACATGGCCGACACCACGCAAGCCGAGATCTCGAAAATCGAGAACGCAACCTCAGACGTCAAGGTCAGCACACTGATCAGGATCAGCGAGGCACTTGGCATCGAGGTGCGCGAGTTCTTCTCGCTCTAGCGCTCGCGCCTTGAAACGATCAGAGCGGTCGGAACGCATGCTCCGACCGCTCTTCATTGATTTGCGATTCTTGCGCTCCCCTACGCCTTCTCGCGCTGAGCGACGCGAGTGATGCTCACCGCGGTCAAAGCGGGTTCGCTTTCGGGCAGCGCGTCGTTATACAGCTTCAAGCATTCCTGCATAAGCAGATCGGCACGAAGGGCGCCGGTGTCGTGCGCTTCGAGCGCGAAATGCGCAACCTCAGGACGTTCCGCATCGAACATGATAGGCTCGACCAGATGATCGGCCACACGAAACACCTTCTCTTTCTTGCGACGAATGCGCACGATGTCCTGAGGAACGGGCAGGCTGCCGGGAGCGCGCGAGAACTCGACCTCATAAACGCTCACCGGATAGGCAACCGACGCAGCCTTCGCATGCGAATCGATGTAATAGGCGTCCTGAACCATCAGGTCGCGCACGCTTGCCGCTTTAAGCGCCGCAAGCGCCTTATCAACGGGAACGTACTCGCACAACTGGATATCGAAGATCTCACACGTCGATCCAACACCGACAGGCAGCGCCGCGCCGAATGCGATCTTCATATGCGGCGAAAAGCCTTGCGAAATGGCGAAAGGCAATCCCGCACGACGAACCATACGCTCAAGAGCGTGGGCGACCTCAAGATGCGACAGAAGCGCCAGACGATCGCGTTCGATGTACGTGGCACGAAGCACGAAGCGACGGCCGGGCTGTTCAGCATTGACGTTTTTCTCGCTCATTTGCTTACCTCAATCCGCCAAGCACGCGAGGAGCCGCGAGCTCGTTTTCAACCTTCATGCCAGGGCACACGCCGCACGCCGAGCAACGCTCGAACGAACAGTCGGGGGTGGTGATGCCCTGCGACGCCAACTCGCGCTCGTGACGCAGGAAACGAGTGCTCACACCCGTGGAGACATGTTCCCACGGAAGCACATAGTCAAGCGGGAAGGTGGTCTGCGCAAGACCGGCAACGTCAATGCCGATATCGGCTGCGGCGGCAGCCCACGCTTCTTCGTCGAAGTGCTCATCCCATGCGTCAAAGCGGGCGCCACGACGCCACGCGCCTTCAACCAACGCGGCGGTTTCGCGGCCGCCACGACTCATGATGGCCTCGATGAAGCTGGTTGCCGCATTATGCCAATGCACGATGACCGAACGGCGCTTCACGCTGGAGCGAACCAGATTCACGCGACGAATAGCCTCTTCGGGAGCGATTTGGCCGTCCCACTGGAACGGGGTCTGAGCCTTCGGCACGAACAGGGCAAGCGACGCGCTGATCTGAACAGCGCCCTTCTGCTCGCGCGGAACGGCGGCAACGGCGCGGTCGTAAGCGCGTTCGCACAAGCTCGCGATTCCGCGCAGGTCGTCATCGGTTTCGGTGGGAAGGCCAACCATGAAATACAGTTTGCAACGACGCCAACCCATCGAGAAAGCCGCGTCGATAGCCGAGAACAGGTTCTCCTCGGTCACGTTCTTGTTGATGACGTCGCGCAAACGCTGCGTACCGGCCTCGGGGGCGAACGTCAATCCGCCCTTCTTCTTGCCCGCAACCAGCGCAGCCATCTCGGCGCCGAACGAATCGAGGCGCTGCGAGGGGATGGAGACGCGCACGCCCGTGCCGTCGCATGCCTCGTTCAAGCGCGTGAGGATTTCGGCGATCTGAGAGTGGTCGGTGGTGGAAAGCGAGGTCAGGCTGACCTCGTCGTAGCCCGTTTCCCTAAGGCCGGCAAGAACGGACTGCACCACGTTGTCGGCGGAGCGCTCGCGCACTGGGCGATACATCATGCCTGCCTGGCAGAAGCGGCAGCCACGTGCGCAGCCGCGCAAGATCTCGACATTCAAACGGTCGTGAACGGCCTCGGCAAACGGGACGATGCACGGCTCCCAACCGGGGCTTTCCGCAAAGCCGGTGAACAGCTGCTTCTCGATATGGGTGGGAAGACCCTCTTCAAGCGGCTCGATCCACGAGCCCGCAGCCTGCGCCTCGTCGGTATCACGCCAGCGATACAGAGACGGCACGTACCAGCCTGGCTCGGTTGCGAGCTTTCGAAGAACCTCTGCGCGCGTGGCGCCTGCCTTGCGCTGGCTCCTGATGAACTCCAGACCATCGGGCAACATGACTTCGCCCTCGCCCACGCAGAACGCGTCGAAAAACGGAGCGTACGGCTCGGGGTTGTACGCACACGGGCCGCCGGCGATGACGAACGGATCGCCCTCGGAACGATCGTCGGCATGCAAGGGGATGCCGCTCAGGTCAAGCATCTCAAGCACGTTCGTGGCAACAAGCTCGTGCGAAAGCGTGACGCCCACCGCATCGAACTCGGCCAAGGGCGCGCAGCTTTCGATTGAGAACATAGGGATGCCCTCGGCGCGCATTTTGTCGGCCATATCGGGAGCAGGTAAGAATCCGCGCTCGGCAGACAGGCCCTCGCGGGCATTCACGACGTTCACCAAAATGCGGAGTGCCTGGTTGGGCTGACCGACTTCGTAAACGTCGGGGTACACCATGCAGAAATGGAAATCGGCGTCTTCCTTGTAGACGCTTCCCCATTCATGGTTGATGTATCGCGAAGGACGCTCGGCAGTCGAGACGATCTCGCGAACGCGGGGCCAAAGATCAGTGAGTTTGGACATCGTCTGGGTTTCCCTTCAGGCAGTGAACAGCCTGGATCGCACGTCGCATCAGGCGAAGGCGATCCAGGCGATGCTGATCAAATGATAGTTGAAATAAGTTTAAGCGACAGGCTTGGTTTCCATCGAACGCACTTCGGCGACCCTGTCGCGCACCTGCGAAGCGGCTTCCCCTGCGATAGTGGCGGCTTTCTCAACCACGCGAGTCACGCCGGCGACGTTTTCGCCGCCCTCGAAGTACTCGATAACCGCACGACCCATAGCCTCGGTACCGCCAAAACCAACGCCGGCGCGGATGACGCCGCCCAGTGCGGGGACGTACCCAACGGCCGTACGGGCAATCGAGCGGCAACCGAAGGCGCCGCCAACCACTGCCAAGATCTCCTTCGCGCGCTCCATGCCCATGGGGCGTCCATAAGCGGCAGCGATCTGCAGGACCATCTTCGCCTGGTTGAGCGTCATGATGGGCATGTCGGCCGCCTTCAAGAACGGAAGCAAGCCAACACCCGCGTTCTGCAACGCGGTTTCAGAAACAGCCTCAAGGGCAAGCGGTTTGCGAACGAACGGGAATGCCAACGCGAACGCCAGGCGCTTGGAACGACAGGCGACGGCGATCCACTCGCCCATGCGCATGTCGAGCGCTGCAGCCGCCTCGTCGTCGAGAGGCATGGGGTCGGCCATGGCTTCTTCCTCGGTGATCTGCGCGGCGTGCATCATGCCGGACAGGCCCTTCGTCATATCGGCAGCCTGCTTGGGAACGACGCGCGAAACCACCTTGCAAACGTTTTTCGCAATGGTTCGCTCAGGGTCGCTGGGAACAACCAGATCGCCCTCGGGAATAGGCGCGTTCGCCGCTGCGGCGATAAGCTCGACGCGAGCGGGCTGAGTGGCGCATACCATAACGGGAACGCCCGCGCTGCGGATAGCCGCAGCCGAAGGCCCAACAACGTCGGAAGATCCAGCGACGATGATGGCCGCGTCGTCAGTGGGGCATACGCTTGCGGGCTGGTCGCCCAAGTAGCTAAGCGTAAGGCGCACCGTGGCCAATTCGCTGGCGAAGGACTTGCGCACATGGGCGATAAGATCGGCAGGGGCCGAATCGTCAATGTAAACGCTAACAGAAAGCGGGGTTTTACGCGCAGCCTCGAGATTGGTTGCCTCGTCGAGCAGCGCAGTGATATCAACGGGTAGTTGCATAGGACGCCTTTCGCCCGGACTGATTGCTACATGCCCACACCGAGCCGATAAGACCCAACAGGGCGAAGTTGACCATCATGAACGAAGAGCCGTAGCTCATGAACGGCAGGGGGATACCCGTGATGGGCATGAGCCCGCATGTCATGCCGATGTTCTCGAGGATTTGGAACAACCACATGCCGACGATGCTCATGACCAAGACCAAACCGAACATGTCGTTCGATGACCTTGCAATACGAAATGCTATTACAACCAGCGCGATATACAGGCCAAGCAGCACCAGAACACCGAAAAACCCGAGCTCTTCGGCAAGCACGCAGAAGATGAAGTCGGTGGGCGCCTCGGGCAAGATGCCCAGCGCATGCTGCGTTCCCTGCATGTAGCCCTGGCCGAACAGACCGCCCGAGCCAATGGCGATCATCGCCTGCTGAAGGTTGTAACCCTCGTCGGAAAGGTCGGTGGAGCCCTGGTTCATGAACACCAGCAGACGGTTTCGCTGGTACTGCTTGAGCAGCTTGTACTGATGCGGGTTGCTGGTCTCGTAAATGATTTGGTCGACCACGAACACCATGGCGATAAGCGCTATGCCAACCGCCAGCGTTATCAGCAGGTACTTCGGACGGGCGCCGCCAACCACAAGCGCGACGGCGGCGATGAAGATGTACACCAGGCCGGTTCCCAGGTCGGGCTGCGTCATAATGCAGAAAAACGGGACCAACATCAGGCCGACGGCCTTCAAATATTCGCGCAAGTCATCCAAGTGGCCGTTGTAGCGAGCCATGATGCTGGCATCCATGAGGATAACCGTGATCTTAGCGAACTCGCCTGGCTGAAGCTGGATGCCGATCTTGATCCACGACGTCGCACCCATGGTGTTCACGCCGATAACCGGAAGATGAGGCGACAAGATGAGCACGACGTTGATGATCATCAGGATCTTCGTCATATCCGACAGGCGCCGGTAATCGAACTTCCAGAAGGCGACCATGGCCACAACACCCACCGCGACACCCATCAGCTGTCGCGAGAAGTTGTAATCGACATCGGACGACACGGCGGAGTACACGACAATCAGGCCGTACGCGGTAAGCGCGCATATGACGACGAGAAGCGGCATGTTCAGCGACGGAAAACGCGAAGGGCGCACCATACGCGGCGTTCGCGAACCGGCTGTGCGCACCGTTGAAATCTGCGGTAACTGCGGCATGTCCCCTCCTAGTCCGTTCGTCCGCCCGACGAGCCGCCGTATTCGACCGACTCGCCGCTTGATGCAGCAACAACGCCCACGTCGGTAAGCTCGCCGGCATCGTACGCCTTAAGAGCGCCCATGACCTGAGCGCCGATGGGACCCGCAGCGGAAGCGCCGCCACCGCCCTGCTCGACCAACACGGCGCATACGTATTTCGGGTTGTCGAACGGCATATAGCACACGAACCATGCGTAGTCGTCCTTGCCCGCAACCTCGCCCGTGCCGGTTTTGCAAGCGATGTCGTCAAGGCTGACGCCCGCTTCCTCGAACGCCGTGACCAAATTAGCGGAACCCGCGGCCACGTCATGAAGGGCATCGCGCACGGTTTTCAGGTCCTTCTTGTCAATATCGGGCGTGGCAAGCTCTTGCGGCTTGTACGTGATGGCGGGCGTGGTGCTGTCGGAGTTGCGAACCTCCTTCAGCAGGTGCGGTTTCATCATGGTGCCTGTTGCGATGCCCCCGTAAGCAACGGCGATCTGCAACGGCGTAACCAGAACGTCACCCTGACCGATGACCATGTTGGTAAGGTCACCGCCGCGCCAAACGCCCTCGGTGGGGACGTCCACCCAGTGCTGCGCCTTCCATTCGGGCGTGGGGATGCGGCCCGCTTCCTCGCCCGAGATGTCGACGCCGGTGGTTTTGCCGAAGCCGTACTTCTCGACCTCTTCTTGCATGGCGGTATCGGAAAGCTTGCCGCCCTGCGATTTGCCCGCGAAATAGAAATCGTAGGCGATCTCGTAGAAAACGACGTCGCACGACTGAACGATGCCCTCGTGGAAGGTGATGCTGCCATGACCGGACGAAAGCCAGCATTTCTGGACGTCGCCCGAACCGAAGCCGTCCCACGAACCGGTGCAGTTCCATTCCTTCTTCGTATCGGCGAAGCCGTACTTCAATGCCGCCAAGCCGGTAAACGACTTGAACGTCGAAGCGGCGGGATACGTGCCCGAAATGCAACGGTTCAAAAGCGGGTAATACGACTCGGCGGATTCGTACAGATCCCAGGTGTCCTGCGAGATGCCGCCGATGAACGTCTGGGGGTTGAAGGTTGGGTAACTTGCCATGGCGACGATGCTGCCGTCGGTGACGTCCATGGCCACCACGGCACCGGCAACGCCCTTGCCTTTGCCGATGATGCCAGTTGGGGCGATAAGGTCTTTAAGGGCCGTTTCCGCAACGTACTGAACGGGCGCCTTAATGGTGAGGTAGACGTCGGAACCACGCGAAGGGGCCGTCTCGCTCACTACCGACACGACATTGCCGTCAGCGTCGGCCATAACGGTACGAAGACCATGCTCACCAGCCAAGATCTCGTCGTACGCGGCCTCAACGCCGCTTTGCCCGATGCTATCGCCAAGTTCAACGCTGCGGTTCTTCGGCATGCTGGCAAGAATGTCCTTGCTCACCGAGCCGGTGTAACCCACCGCATGGGAAGCCAAGGCACCGTACGGATACGAACGCATGGATCGCTCTTGAATGGTGACGCCCGAGAAGGCGTCGGAATGCTCGGCGATGAACGCGACGTCGCGCATGCGGGCATCGCTTGCCACCACGCGCTGGCTCTGCGCACCCGACGAATTGTCCAGGATACGGCTGCGAACAACGTTGTACGGAATGCCCAAAACAGTGGAGAGGCGCTGAACGACATCATGGTCGTCAGCCACGTCGGCATCAGCCAGAACGGTGAGCGCCGAGCGGTTCTTCACGATGGCGATGCCGCCGGCGTCGTAAATGTAACCACGCGGTGCGGGCGTTTTGATCTTGGAGTACTTGTTCTCTTCAGACTGGCTTTCGTACGAACTGGAGGCAAGCACCTGCATGCTCCACAGCTTCGCGGTAAGCGAGCCGAAAATGACCGCAGCCAGAACGCCCATGGCCACGAAGCGCGAGCGCACGGCGTCAGAAATACGACCGGTCGAAGAGGTTTTCGGCGCGGAAGATTCGGAGCTTGCGCCCAACGTGCGCGGACCCGTTCCACCCACAGGGGTGTCGTCGAAGGTGGTTTGCACGCCGAACGTGTCGATAGACGACACGCTGTGCTTTCCGCCAACCAGCGGCTCGCCCGAACGGTTCGAGCGCACGCGAAAAAACACCACAACGGCGATGACGCAGATCACCAATACGGCAAGTCCGACAAGAACAGCCTGCAGCACACTACCACGTCCTAGCGCAATTGCGTGGCGACGATCGGCGATGCCGGACCGCCCGACGAGAAGAATCGCGATGCCAAAGGGTACAAGATGAAGGCGATGACCGAATCGTAGATGGCGCACGGAAGCGCACGGAAGATAAGCGCATCGATGAAGCTCGCGTTGTAACCGGTTGCCAATAGGAAGATGCCGTAAACAAGCTCGGTCAGGAGCATGCCCGCACTCATGACCGCAATGGGCATGAACAGCGTGTCGTTCTCCATGGCGGCGAAAACGCGCGCGCCGACGTACGAGAACAGCGTGAGCGCGAACGACATGGCGCCAACGACACCTCCCGAGAGGAGGTCATACAGAAGACCCAAGACGAACGGCATGACGCAACCGAACGACTGAGAACGCGTCACAGCGCATAGGAACACGAACACCATGACGAAATCGGGCATAGCATGCCCGATAGCGATGTAGGGAGCGAGGATGAGTTGCAACAAGAAGGCAACCACGCCCGCTATGGAAAGAACGAAGACGTCGTGGGAATCCGTCACGCGCGCCACCTCCTCTTCAATGAAAATCCGCTAGCCGGCATGAACGGCGTTACTGAGCGGACGAGCTTGCAGACGAGCCGCTTGCACTCGAGCTTGCGTTTGCGCTGGAGCCCGAGTCGTCGGTGGCCGTCACGACGATAACGTTCTCAAGCTGGGAGACGTCATCGTTCATGCTCACGACGATGCGACCAGTCGCGTTCGCCGTGGTTTTCTCGACGCTGACAACAGTACCCACGATAAGGCCCGACGTATAGCTGCCGCCCAAACCCGACGTGATCACCACATCGCCGACAACGGGAATCGAATCCTCGGGGATGTCCTCCAGATAAAGAAGGCCCTCAAGAGAACCGCGCACGATGCCGTTCGCGCGGCTGGACTGAACCATGACCGCAGCACCCGAATTGGGGTCGGTAAGCAAGCGAACCGTAGCGGAATGCTTTTCAACACGCGACACCTGGCCGACAACGCCTGACGAACCCATTACGGTCATGCCGCTTTGCAGGCCATCGGCAGTGCCCTTATCGATGGTGACGGTTTGATTCCAAGCATCAAGGCTCTTCCCCACCACCGTGGCGGTGACGCCGCTGACGCCCGATTTGCTCTTGATGTCAAGAAGACCCTGAAGGCGCTCGACCTCGATGCGGTACTCGTCCGCCTGGGCAAGCAGCGAACGAAGCTGGCGGTTCTGCTCACGAAGCTCAGCAAGGGTCGCGTCGTCGGCGGTGGCGTCGGCAACCGAGTCGCTCGTCGATTCGATAGCGGAACCCACGTGGGCCCCGACATTGCGCATAGGCGATGCAACCACGCCGAAGGCGCCTTGGATGGCATGCAGCGGGCCGCCGTCGCCCTCGCGGCAGTAAACAGTGGTGAGAACAAGCGACGCCGCAAGCAGCGCACCGAACACGATGCGCCGCACGGACGTCGCTTCATTTTGTTGAAAATTCAAAGCCATAGGCGAAAACGCGCTACTTAGTCCTCATAAGGGTCTGGCGAAGCGCGGTGGGAGTTTCGAGAACCTTCATGCAGCCGGTTACAACGTTGGTGAGCGCCGTCTCGGAAACCCAAACCGGGATCTCAAGCTCCTGCGTGAGGAAGCGGTCGAGGCCCGAAAGCAGGCCGCCGCCACCCGTAAGCAGGATGCCGTTCTGGATGATGTCGCTGGCCAGGTCGGGGTTGGTTTTCTTGAACGTTTCCTTGATGTTCAGAACCATCTCGGAGCACGGCTCGATAAGAGCCTGGCGAACGTCCTCGGACTGAATGGTGACTTCCTTGGGCTGTTCGGTGATGACGTCCTGGCCGGAGATGATCATGTCGCGCTCGCGACCGTCCTCGAACGGGAGGATGGAGCCGATCTTGATCTTGATGACCTCGGCCGTGCGCTCGCCGATCTTAATGCCAAGAAGATCGCGCAAATGCATGGAGATGGCCTCGTCCATGCGATTGCCGGCAAGGCGCAGCGAGGAAGACGTGACGATGCCGCCCAGGGAAATGACAGCAACCTCGGTGGTGCCGCCACCGATGTCGACGACCATCGAGCCAGTAGGCTCGGTAACGGGCAGATCGGCACCCATGGCGGCCGCCATGGGTTCCTCGATAAGGTAAGCCTGACGTGCGCCTGCCTGAATGGCAGCTTCGAAAACAGCGCGCTTCTCGACGGAAGTGGCACCGCAGGGAATGCAGATGACGATGCGCGGCTTAGCCTGCCACGGGTACTTACGGGGCGCGGCCTTGTTGATAAACGCCGAGATCATGGCCTCGGTGACATCGTAATCGGCGACGACGCCGTCTTTCAAAGGATGCTCGGCGGAAAACGCGTCGGGCGTGTGGTTGATCATGTTCTTAGCTTCGTGGCCAACCGCCAAAACGCGATGCGTGCTTTTCTCGATCGCGACAACCGAAGGCTCGTTGATGACGATGCCCTCGCCTGCGATTGCAATCAGCGTGTTCGCAGTGCCAAGGTCGATAGCCATGTCCGTCGACATACCGCCGAAGGATTCCATGAAGCGATCTAAAAAGGACATCAGGTGCAACCCCTTGAATCTCGTTTAAGTTCCGTTTAGGTCAAAATACCTAGTCGTGCAAGTAAACAAGAATATTAGCACAGGCGCAACGAACCGTTCGCCGCCCATAGACCCCGACTAATGAAATCCATACCACGACGAAAATCCATACCTTACGAAAAAGCTAATGAACACTGCAGCTGAAGCATGGATCGTATGCTCTAACAAGCTTCTCGATCTCGGCGCGGATCTTGTCGGGCGACGCGTCGATCTCAAGCATGTTCTCGGCAAGAAGAAGCATGTCGCCTTCCAGGTTTGCCACGTTCTGCGCGGTCGGGGTGATGATGGACGCATGAACGACGCGGCCCTCATCGTCAAGCTCAAGCTCGTGGAAAACGGTGCCGCGCGGAGCCTCAGTGAAGCCCGTCCTCTTGCCTGCGCAAGGCCTGAACGCCACCGGCTCGCTTGAACCCTCGAACTCGTCGTTCGCAAGGCGACGGCATAGATCGGCGCAGCGCTCGAGCGCGTCGACAAGCTCGACGGCCTGCGCGACATTGTTACGGAACGGGTTGAGCTCGGGCGGACGCAGACCCGCCTTGGCGGCGGCGACCTTGGCCGTCTTGCTGAGCTTGTCCCACGAGGCGTTCACGCGCGCAAGAGCACCGGTGAAGTAGTTCGAGCCCGTGACACGCGAACGCGCGAACAGCGCGGCGGAATGATCGACTTTGTATTCGTCGACGTTCTCGTCGATGTCGTCGGCGTCGAACGAAACGCCTGCGTGAACGAACGTCGCAATGCGCGAATCGGCTACGGCGTAACGGTCGTCGGCGGTCATGGCAAGGAAGTCGCCCGCGGTCTGGATATCAGGCGTGCGGAACGAATTGAACAGATCGACGGTCTGCACCGCGAACGGGATGGACGCCTCGAGCTTGTCGGCAAGCTCGAGGTATTCCTCGCTCGTGATCTCGTGCGTGAAACCGCCCACCACAGCCGTGATCGGGTGGATGGAGCGGCCGCCCACCTTCGTGCACAGCTCGTTTCCCAGGGCCTTAAGACCAAGCGCTTTGTCGAACAGCGCGGGGTCGGACTGGGCCAAGGGGAACACGCTTGGCTGGTTCAGGAAGTCGGGAGCGGCAAGCACGAACAGATGCGTTGCGTGATTCTGCAGATACGAGCCGTACACCAGAAGCTCGCGGAGGGCCTTGGTGCGGTCGGTCACCTCGACGCCGAAGATGCGTTCGATGGCCAGCAAGCTGGTGACCACGTGGCTTGCCGAGCAGATGCCGCATACGCGCGAGGCGATGTAGGAAACCTCGGTGTAGCTGCGGCCGCGAACCATGCTCTCGAACAGGCGCGCGGGCTCGATGACGTTCATCTCGACAGTCTGAACGGCGCCGTCCTCGATCACGACATGAACGTTGCCGTGCCCCTCGACACGGGCAAGGTGGTCGACTTTGATTGATGCGGTGCTCATAAGGCCAGCCTATCGATTCTGAGCCGATGCAAGATCGACTTGGTTGAACATTTCCAGTGCCTGATCGAAGTCTTCAACAGGGATGTCGTTCCTTCGGCAGGCTTCGCGAGCCGAATCGAGATTCGCGTCGGGGGACAAACCCGCGCAACCGAAGCACGGGCGGCCCAGGTTCACGCAACGGCCGCCGCAGTCGGCGCGCGTTACCAAGCCCAGGCACAGACGGCCCTTCTCGAAGAAGCACTCGCTTTCGTTGCGCTTGCACTCGCCGCACATGGTGCGCATGGGAAGCGCCTTGTTCGATCCGTACAACGCGCGCTGCAGGATGTCGATGAAGTTGTACGGGTCGATCGGACAGCAGCGCACCTCGTAATCGACCTTGATGAACTCGCTCACCGCACGCGGGGAAACCATCTCGCCGCATGCGCTGGGAGCATCCTCGTAAACCTCGGTGATGCGCGATTCGAAATCAGGCTGGGCCATGCCGGGGATTCCCGCAGTGGTTGCGCAAGATCCGATGGCGATGACCTTGGCCGCCTTCTCACGAACCCGCTGAACGGTCTCCATGCCCTCGCGCGTGGTGACAGCGCCCTCGATGACGGCGACGTCGAACTTATCGGGCATAGGCTCCGAGGAGGTAAGCTGCCAATAACGCATGTCTATCTGGCCTAAGACCTCAAGAAGATGAGCCTCGGCATTGGTAATCTGCAACTGGCACCCAAAGCAGCTCGCAAGGCCGACAACGACCACGCGAGGAGGCGCCTGGGTTTCACCCGCTACGCACAAATTGCTCATGCTAGATCGACCCCTGGATGTTCTTCGCTTCCCAATAATTGAAAACCGGGCCATCGACGCACGCGTACTGATGGCCGATCTGGCAGTGGCCGCACTTGCCCATGCCGCACTTCATGCGACGCTCGAAATCGAGGTAGATTCGGTCGTAGCCAATACCCAGACGGCGCATCTCCTCGATGACGAACTTGTACATGACCGGAGGCCCGCAAACGGCGCCGAACGTGTTGTCTGGATCGATCTCGAGCGTTTTCATAGGCTCGGTGACAACACCAACCGGGCCGTCCCATGTTTCGTCGCCATGGTCGACGGTCAAACGCAAGTCGAAGTCGGTGCGATGGCGCCACATCTCGAACTGATCGCGGAACATGATGTCTTGAGGAGTGCGCGAACCGTACACGATGGTGACCTTGCCGAAGTCGGCGCGCTCGTCGTGAATGTAGTTGATGAGCGAGCGGACCGGCGCGATGCCCAGGCCGCCGGCAACGATGAGCACGTCATGGCCGCGCATCTTGTCAACGGGGAAACCACGGCCGAAGGGACCGCGCAAACCAACGATGTCGCCGCACTGCATGGAATGCAGCTTTTGGGTGACGGAACCGGCGCGGCGAATGCACAGCTCGACGAATCCCTGCTTCGTCGGCGAGCTGGTGATGGAGATGGGGCACTCGCCTACTCCGAACACGGAAAGCTCAACGAACTGGCCGGGCATCTGATGAAACGCCTCGCGCACGCGTTCGTCGACAATGCGCAACTCGAACAGCTTCTCGTTCTCGGTAAGCTCGATAATAGAGGTGATGCGCGCCGGCCACGGGCGATACGCGTTCTGGGCGATCATTTCCTCGCCGGTCAGCGTCGCGGGAGCTTCACGCAGGGCATACACCGCAATGCGGTCGACCTGGTCGGCCTCAGCCACGATGTTGTGCTTGTCACTCATCGTCCGCCTCCCCCTTCTTCTCGAAGAATTTCAGCACTTCAATAGGGTTGATGCCCGCCTTGCAGGCAGAGACGCAACGGCCGCAGCCGACGCACAACATGCGGTCGTGCGTGACGAAGAAGCCGTTGAGCTTGTGATACATGCGATGACGCACGCGCTCGCGTCCGGTCGGGCGGAAATTGTAGTCGCCCGTGACCTTGGCGAAATCGGGGTTCGTGCACGCATCCCATGTGCGAACGCGGTTGCCTTCCTTGCCGTTGGGTTCAAGCTCGTCGGTGATGTCGAAGCAGAAGCACGTCGGGCATACGGCAGAGCATGCGGTGCACGAAAGGCATTTGCCTCCCAGCTCGTCCCAGAACGGGTCTGAATGGAAGGCGTCCATGAGCATGGCGACATCTTGGATCTTGGGGATATCGGGGTTGAAGGCCCTCTGACGGGCGCGCGTGGCATGACGGAAATCGATGCGGTCGGTGTCGGTTGCCTCACGCGGGTTGCATGCGGCCTCAAGGATGTTTGCCGCCTCGACGCTGGAAATGCTAACCAGATAGCGATCGCCGATGCGCTGCAGGAACAGGTCGTAACCGAACTGAACCTCGTCGGCTCCCCACAGGTTGCAAAAGCAAGAGTCGGTGGGAGTGCAGCTGATGCCGACGATCATGGTAGCCGCGCGACGGGCGCAGTAATACGGATCGGGGTAGTCGCCATCGCGGAACATAAGGTCGATCCTGTTGATGGCGTTGATGTCGCATGCGTGCACGCCGAAAATCACACGCGGAACGACGGTCTCGGCGAAATCCTCGACCATGTTCTCGGCGGTGTTGAAACGCATAAGCGTTTCCTTTGGCGGAAGCAGGTACTTTTTCGGAGACGAGCTGGTCGTGGGATAATCCAGGGCCACCTCATGAGGATCATCGACGACGTCGAAGACGTACGAATCGCCGCGCTTGATGGGCGCAACGACTTCATACGACTGCATGAAGGCGTCGATGAGCGCGGGCATCTCGCTCGCGTCAATTACCCGATAGAGCATTCTTTTCCTTTTCTCGTCTGACGTTTTCAGCTTAGCGTCGAGAAAACTTTAACATCTTGGTCGCGGATTGCCATTCGCGGTGCGTCTTTTTCGAGCGGTGGCGCAAAGCAGCGTCTGTTCGTCATCTTATGCAGATCGCCCCACAATACGCCCGCAGCACGGTTCATTCGACGACAGCGCATCCAACCCCATACGCACTCGAAGCCGAACGCGAATCATGTCGCATCATCGCCCTTCAGGCAAAGAAAAAGGCGGCAGCGCATGAAGCGCCACCGCCCAAGAAGCAACAATCAAAACGATTAGTTGAAGAAGATACCGATCTCGCGCTCAGCGGACTCGGGGGAGTCAGAGCCGTGAATGACGTTCTCGTCCATGATCAGGCCGAAGTCACCGCGAATGGTGCCAGGGGCAGCATCAGCGGGGTTGGTTGCGCCCATAAGGGTGCGGACCTTAGCGACGGCGCCCTCGCCGAAAACGACCATCTTGACAACGGGGCCGGAGGTGATGTAGGAGATCAGGCCATCGTAGAACGGCTTGCCCTTGTGCTCGGCGTAGTTGGCCTCGGCCTGCTCCATGGTGACGTTGCCAAGCTCCATGCGCTCGACCGTGAGGCCGGCACGCTCGAAACGGTTGACGATCTCGCCGATGTGGCCATTGCGAACGCCGTCGGGCTTGATCATGGTGTAAGTCTTCTGAACTGCCATTTCAATCCTTTCGTTAATAAGATTCGTTAAAGCGCGGATGCGCTTGATAACCGGTTTCAGGCAAGTTAGTTCTTGCTGTTGAAGTAAAGCTCGATGTCGGAAACCTTCCAGCCAATACCCTCGCGCGAAAGCGTGACCTTGTACTGGATGGAGCCGCCGGCAGAGGTGTTGACGGTGACGTAGGCAACCGAGGTACTCATGGACTTGTTCACGCCGTCGACGGTAGCCGTGCCACCCTGCGGGATAAGGGCCGTCATGGAAGCGACATCATCTTTGGCCACGCTGGAAGCGAAGTTGGAAGCCGAGCTAGAAGGATTGTTGAACACCTGCTGAACGACGGTTTCCTGCTGCGGGTAGCCATAGCCCATGGCGAACGCGCCAACAGCGGCGGCCGCAAGGGCAACGACGAGCACGATAACGACCAGCAGGATCTTCAAACCCACGCTGCGACGCTTGCGATCCTTCTTGGCCAAGCCGCGCGACCACTGCTCAAGCTCTTCGTCGGAAGAATTGAAGAAATAATCGTCAGCGCGGTTCTGGTCCTGTTCGGAACCGTAGATGTCAGCGTAGTAATAGGCGTCTTCCTCGGACATCTCCTCGGGGCTATCGACCGCAGGGAACATGCCGGTGCCGGATGCGGGTTCGGCTGCGACCACGTCAAGTCCGGAAGTGTCAGCGGAAACCGGAGGCAGAGCCTGCGTCTTGTCGCTAGAACCTTGGGAAACAACGCCAATCGCACGCTGGTAATCGACGCTTGCCGAAGCGGACAGGAAATAGGTCTTGTCCTGAATGGCGTTCTCGAAGGCGTCGACGGCCTGCTGCATCTGCCCGCAGGCGACGTATGCCTGGCCCAAGCTTGCGTACATCTTGTTGCGTACGTCGGGGCTCATGTCGAACTGAAGCGCGCTCTCGTAAGAAGAGACGGCGTCAGCGGGACGGTCGAGGGCCATAAAGCAAACACCCAGGTTGAGCAGGGCCTTCGTGGGATCGGGGTTCGACTCGTCAAGAGCCGCCTCACGAAAGGCCACGCCGGCCTCGGCCGACTTGCCCTGCTTCATAAGGACGTTGCCCATTCCCATGTACGCCTTGAAGCGCGTGGGGTACTTCGAGTCGGACACGGCGATCTCGAAATGCTTGACCGCATTGTCATAGTCGTGCAGAGCAGCGTACGACATGCCCAAGTTGTAATTGACCGTACCAACCGCATCGTAAGCGGCATCGGCGGTTGCCTGCGTGTAAGCCTTGACGGCCTCGGCGTTGTTCTTGAGCTTGGTCAGGCAGTTGCCGATCTGGTGGTAGATCAAACCCGTCTCGCCAGGGGCAAGCGGGTTTTCAGTGTCCTGCAGGCAGGAAGTGTACAGGTTGAGCGCCTGTTCGAAATCCTTGGCGGCCGCAGCGGCCTTCGCCTGTTGGAATAGATCGTTGTTCATGAAGGTTCCTTAGTTTGCACCGTTTACGAGATGACGCTACTCGGTGGCGTTCTCGATCTCGATGTGCTCGACCACGTCGCCGACGCGCAGCTTGGCGATAACGTCCATGCCTTCGATGGTCTGGCCGAAAACGGTATAGCCGTCGTCGAGGCGATGCTGCGCGCCAAGGCAGAAGTAGAACTGCGAACCGGCGGAATCGGGATCCATGGAGCGGGCCATGGCCAATGCGCCGTCCTCATGCTTGTTGTTGGGGTTCGTGGCGAACTCGCCCTTGATGCAGTAACCCGGGCCGCCCATGCCAAGACGGGGGAACATACCGCCGGAAACGCGGACGACCTCGTCGCTGGAGTACTTCTTGGACTCGGGGTCGCCGCCTTGGATAACGAAGCCGGGAACGTAGCGATGGAACTTGGTGTTGTCGTAGAACCCGTCCTTGGCAAGCTCGACGAAGTTGCCGACGTGGATAGGAGCATCGTTGCCGGCCAGCTGAACGCGAATGACGCCCTGGGACGTGGTGACGACTGCCACCTCTTTGCCGTTGGGCTGGTACTTGGGAGTGTAAAGAGCCATGAAGGCGCCTCCTCTTCGTGTTTATAAGCATTTGTGCAGGTGACGCCACTACAGCGACACTGCATACAGATTTTAGTTTAGCAGCATGCGTTTATCGGCGCTTGAAAATACTTACAACCTCTACGTGGTATGTTTGGGGGAACAAGTCAACCGGAGTCGCAAGCTGCAGGTCATAGCCCTGCTCCATGAAACGCCCCACATCGCGCGCCCATGTGGACGGGTTGCAGCTGACATACGCGACGGCCTCGGGCGCAGCCGCTGCGATGTCACCCGGCACGCTGTTGGCAAGGCCGGCGCGCGGGGGATCGACCACAAGCGCGTCAAGCTGGCCGAGCTCACGAAGCTCACGCGCGGCGTCGCCGCCCACCACATCGACGTACACGCCGTTCGCATCGGCATTGAAGCGCAGGTCGCGAACGGAAGATCCCGCCGACTCAACCGCAACGACGTCGGCCCCTACCATGGCAAGCGGAATCGAGAACGTGCCGCCGCCGGCATACAAATCGGCCACGAACTTGCCGTCAACGCCGCCAAGGCCTTCCATTACCTTGTCCACCAGTTTGGCAGCCTGAGCGGTGTTCACCTGGAAGAACGACGGAGCCTGCGTGGAAAATTGCGCGTCGCCGATGCGGTCGCGCCAATAGCCGCGGCCATCAAGCGTCTCGACGCCCTTGATCTTGCGCGCTTTGCCCGGGTCGGCCATCACACGCACGACGCTGGTAGCCTTAAGCGAATTGCCCAGGATCTGCGCGAAGCGGCTACGCGGAAAGGGGCCGGGAGCCGTCCAAAGGGCGATTTCCAAGTCGCCGGTTACCAGGCTGTGCCTAACGCCCACGCGATAGATTCCCTGATCCTGGCTTCCCTGAGCATAGCGAATGGCGCCGCGAAGAGCTTTCGGGGCCTTCTGGATGGACTTATGCGCAAGCAGCGTCTCGTCGACGGTTACCAAGTCATGCGAGCCTTCGCGATAAAACCCCAGGTCAATCTTACCGTCAGGACGCGTCTTCGCTCCCATCTCGATCTTGTTGCGATAGCCCCACTCTCGCTTGGACGGAAGCGTTTGCGCGACGATGCGCTCCGCCTCTTCGGCGGGGATATGCGCCGTGCGCACGAGCTGGGACACCACATTGTCGCGTTTCGCGCGAAGCTGGGCGCTGTAAGCGATATGCTGCCACGGGGCCGAGCCCGTCATGGCATCGCTCAAGCTTGCCGGAGGCACGCGATCGGGGGATACCTCCACCACCTCGACCAGGCGGGCGCGGGCGAACGAGGACTTTTCCTCGACGACCTCAACCGACACGACATCGCCCGGCGCAGCACCTTCCACGAACACGGTCTTCCCCGACGGGAGATGGCCGACCGCATCGGCGCTGTACGCCATGCGCTCGATGTTCACGTTGATAGCATCCGTCACCGTATGCTCCTTTGCGTTCTTCTCTTTGCAGCACATTTGCAGCTTTTATCTCAAAGCGTTTCAACGCGCCATGATAACGTATAATCAGCGATCGATGCGCCCTAGTAGCTCAGTTGGATAGAGCGTCTGCCTCCGGAGCAGAAGGCCACAGGTTCGAACCCTGCCTAGGGCGCCAGTTTTCCTTCCGCGCATACATAGGAAAGAAGTAAGCGGCCATGCCCCAGAACGACGCCAATAAAACGCCTGATTACAGCAGCGTTGCCGTCATCATTCCCTGCTACAACGAAGCGGTCACCATCGCCAAGGTCGTCGACGACTTCCATCGCGTTCTCCCCGGAGCCACGGTGTACGTTTACGACAACAATTCCGCAGACGGAACCGGTCAGATCGCGCGCGAGCACGGCGCAGTCGTTCGCCTTGAGACCCGTCAGGGCAAAGGCAACGTCGTCCGCCAGATGATGCGCGACATCGACGCCGATTATTACATCATGGTCGATGGCGACGACACCTACCCCGCCGAAGCAGCACCGGCGCTGCTTGCGCCCCTTATGAGCGGCGAGGCCGACATGACTGTCGGCGACCGCCTTTCCAACGGCAGCTACGGCGCCGAGAACACCCGCGCTTTCCATGGCTTTGGAAACGACCTGGTGCGCGGCCTTGTCAAAATGATCTACCGCTTCGACTTCAGCGACGTCATGACCGGTTATCGCGCCTACAACAAGGTGTTCGCCAAAACCATGCCCGTCACCTCTCCCGGCTTCGAGATCGAAACCGAGCTTTCCATCCATGCCGTCGACAAGGGCTGGCGCATTGCCCAGATCCCCATCGACTACCGCGATCGCCCCGAAGGCTCCGAATCCAAGCTCAACACCGTGTCCGACGGCATCAAGGTCCTGCGCATGATCATGTCGCTGTTCAAGGACTACAAGCCGTTCGCGTTGTTCGGCTGGCTGACGCTGATCTTCTTCGTCATCGGCCTGATCTGCGGTATCCCACTGATCGTCGAGTTCGGTTCCACGGGCTTGGTCCCGCGCATCCCCACTGCCATCCTTACCATCGCCTTCATGATGCTGTCCGCCCTGTCGCTGGTCTGCGGCCTTATTTTGGACACTGTGGTGAAGGGAAACCGCAAGGAATACGAACTGCGCGTGATCGATGCATATCAAAAGTACACACATTCGCAGATTTAACCCCTTGCGCTGATTGTCATTGTTTGCAATAATAATCAGGCTTTTGCACGTCCCCATAGTCTAGAGGTCAGGACGCGGCCCTTTCAAGGCTGAGACACGAGTTCGATTCTCGTTGGGGGCACCACCGATTTCAGAACCCGCATCCCTGTGGTTGCGGGTTTTATTTTTGCCGTCGACGTCCAGCGCGCTTACTGAAATACCGCGCGACGGCCATCATCCACATAATAATGATTAGAGGTACTTTGAAACGTTTCGACGAACTCGGTCTGAGCGCGAAAACGCTCGAAGCCGTTAAAACCATGGGCTATGACAGCCCCACCCCCGTTCAAGAGAAGGCGATTCCCCTTGTTCTTGAAGGCCGCGACATCATCGCAGCCGCGAAAACCGGCACCGGTAAAACCGGCGCTTTCTCGCTTCCTTCCATGGACAAGCTCGGTCATGCCAAGGGCGGTCGCGGCCCGCTGATGCTGGTCATCACCCCCACCCGCGAACTTGCCGACCAGATCGGCACCGTATGCGGCCAAATCGCCCAGCACACGAACCACCGCATCACCACCGTGGTCGGCGGCCTTTCCTACAACCCGCAGATCGAGAAGCTGCGCCGCGGCACCGACGTGCTCATCGCAACGCCCGGCCGTCTGATCGACCTCATGGACCAGAAGGCCGTGAACCTCTCGGAGGTGTCGCTGCTGGTACTTGACGAGGCAGACCGCATGCTGGACATGGGCTTCCTGCCCGCTGTGCGCAAGATCGTCGCCGCATGTCCGAAGCAGCGCCAAACGCTGCTGTTCTCGGCAACCATCGACCGCTCCATCACCAACAATATGAAGTCGCTGCTCAACGACCCCGCCGTCGTCGAGATCGCCCACAAGGGCGAAACCGCCGACACGGTCGAGCAGTACATCATCCGCACCCCGCAAACAGTGAAGGCCGCCCTTCTTAAGGCAGTCCTCGAAGAAAAGGGTTCCGAGCGCGTCATCGTCTTCGCACGCACGCGCAGCCGCGCCGATTCCACCTGTCGCCGTCTCAAGCGCGCCGGCTACACCGTCGAGGCCATTCACTCCGATCGCAGCCAGAATCAGCGCAAGCGCGCTCTTGAGCGCTTTGCGAACGGCGAGGCCAACATCATCGTAGCAACCGATGTCCTGGCACGCGGCATCGACGTCTCAGAAGTGAACTACGTCATTAACATGGACCTTCCCTCTCAGCCCGAGGATTACATCCACCGCATCGGCCGCACGGGCCGTGCCGGCCAGAACGGCTTCGCAGTCTCCTTCGTGTCCCCCGACACCGAATCGGCCCTGCGCGACATTCAAAAGCTCATCAAGCGCGAGATCCCCGAGATGGAGCTTGCCAACTTCGATTTCGCCGCCGCCGAAGCCGAGGCCGTCCAGAAAAGCCAAAACGCTCAGGCTCGCCGCGACCCCGAGCTTGCTCAGGCAAAACGCGAACTGGCCAAGCGCGAGCAGAAGAAGGCCAAGCGCCGCCAAGAGAACGCCGAGAAGAACGAAACCAAGGCGTCGGCCGGCCGCAACGGTAAACGCAAGGGCCAGGGAAGCGCCAAGCCTGAGCGTCCCGTCAACAGCCGTAAGAACCAAGGACGCGGCAAACAGCAAAGCTCCAATCAGCTAAGCCAATCGCAGGCCCACAAACGCGCAGCTTCCGGCGCAAGCGACATGAGGCCCGGCCGCGCCCACCGCGCTGCCATGCAAAAACGCCGAAGCCGCTAAACTCCATCGGCGATCGCACGCCTGCTTTCACTGAAAACGCCCGCTACGGTTATACGGCCGTTGCGGGCGTTTTCACGTTGACGAGCACCCACTTCCGACCGCTCGGGAAACAAGCCCACAACACCGCGCATGCTACAATAGGGTAATTCGCACTGCGCAAGGAGGGCCCCATGACAGGTCATGTCGAATCCGCTCTTTCTCACCGTTCTTCCCTGCCCGAAAAATCAAACTCGGCGCAGGTCACAACCTGTCTCGCCCTTGCGCCTTTTCTGTTATTCCTACCATTCGTCCTTTGCTGCACTCTTACCGCCAAACCGGCGTTCGCGGCCGACATCACCACCATCGACATCGGCAACAAAGGGGCGAACACCACCATCAAGATCACCGAACCGGGTGCCTACCGCCTAACGGGTAGCAGCTCGAAAACTTGGGTTGACGTGAAAGTTGGCAACGTCGACCTATACCTTGCCGATGGGCTGAACATAACCCCGGGGATTTCTGCCAACACGGGCGCCAGCTGCCCGTCCATCAAAATCGAAGAAGCGGGCGGCACGGTCAACATCATCAGCGAGGCCGGCGCCAATGCGTACTTTGGCAGCTACTTAAGCGCCCCCGCCATTCAAAAGGAAGGCAACGAAACGAAGCTTGTCTTCAAAACCGCCGACCCTTCAAACCCTGGCACCATTACCGCAAAAGCCCCTGATGCCAGCTGTTCAGCAGGTATTGGCAGCTGTCTTTACGTCATTGACACGTCAAAAGCTTCCACGGGCAACATGGTGTTCGAAAGCGGAAAAGTAATCGCCTACGGCGGCACGAACGCCGCGGGCATTGGCGGCGGAGCTGGCAAGGACCACACAACCGGCATCACCGTCAAAGGAACCGCCGAGGTTGAAGCGCATGGCGGCAGCGGCGGCGCAGGCATCGGATCGGGCTCCCACGGAGCATTCAACAACATTCGCATCGAGGGCGGAACCGTGCGTGCGTATGGCGGCACCGGCAATTACAGCGGCGCGGGCATCGGTTCTGGATACGACGAGCTTTCCCTGACCCATGGCACCATCACCATTACCGGCGGAAACGTTTACGCCGAAGGCGGGCGTGCGGGCGCGGGCATTGGTGGAGCGTATCGCGCGATCGTGGATGGCATTACAATTTCGGGCGGAACGATCAAGGCCGTCGGCGGCAAATACGGATGTGGCATTGGCAGTGGAGGCGGCTCGACTAACAAGCACTATTGCAAGTCCATCAAAATCTCGGGCGGGGATATCACCGCTTTCGGCGGAGACACGAACAACCCTGCAGCAATTGGCAATTCCGGCAATTCACCAGGGCGTCAAAACATCACCATCTCTGGAGGCATCGTCCGCGCATATGCGCAAACCGATCACGCCCATGCCATTGGGGGCGGCGGCACGAATGGACCCGGCTCGCAAGCCTATGTAACGGTTGACATCAGTGGCGGGACCGTCATCGCCAAGGGCGGCAGCAAAGCAAGCGCATTCGGATGCAACGGCAACGGCTATGGCACCAAAAAAGACAAGTACTTCAAGGCGACTATCACGGGTGGCTCGATCCTTGTTGCACCCGATAGCACCGTAAGCAACCTGGGCACGTTTCAGGTGACTCCCACCGATGCAGCCGGCAACAAGCTTTCTCCCGCTACGGCCGTCATGGGTGAGCTGACGAACGTACGCCTTGATTTGAGCGGCGCATCGGCTGTTGTTGATGGTCTGACCAGCGGTTATGGAATGAATGGCGTCGTCGCGGTAAGCTTTGACAGCGAGTTTGGCACGGGCAATCAGGAAGTGCTGTTCTGCCCTTGGCTGCCCAGTGGCACAACGCTTCAACGCGTTACGGCACGCGTGAACGGCGCTGACGTTCCTTATACGGGGTCGGTTGCGCCTGGCGAAAGAAAGACGTTCTTCCCCTCTACGAAGCTGACACTTGATGCGAATGGCGAAGGAACAAACGGTCAAGCGATCGCTCTGTACGGACACGGTCTCGAGCATTTCGAAAACGCAACGACCCCCGGTCGTGTGCTGGAGTTCTACACCGACAAATCAAGGCGGACAAGCACCGAAGTGCTGCAGCCAAATGGCAAGCTCGCTTCTAACGTCGTCGTCGACGGCACACAACTTACTGACGAGAACGGCAACTGGGTCTACGCAGGCGGCGCCGATATCTCGGGAGCTGGAAGTTTTTACACGCTGTATGCGCAAACCCGCTCCCTATCCTTCACCATCCACTACGACGCGAACGTCCCGGCCAGCGTAAGCTCTGCACCCGCCGGCAATGTCCCCGACGATGTCGAAGTTGAAGCTGGAAATCTCACCGAAATCGGTGCAGGGTGCACGCTGACTCTTCCCGGCTTCCAGATTTCCAGTTGGAACACCGAAGCCGACGGTTCGGGCACGAGCTATGACCATCTTGATTGGGCATCGATTTCAGCCGCTGCCGATGGCGACGTCGTCACCCTTTATGCGCAATGGAAGCCACGGTTGTACACGATCCACTTTGACGGCGGCGGTGCCGACGGCGGCTCTATGGCCGATCTCCAACTTGAAATAGGCACCACCGCGCAACTGCCCGCCAACGCATTCGTGAAAGACGGGTACAAGTTCGTCGGATGGGCGCCCCACGCATCCATAGGAGGCGCGATCAAAGATCAGGCGTGGGTGACGAATCTCTGCGCCAAAAACGACGACGGAAGCGTCAGCCTAGATTCAGAAGGCTCGCCGATCGGACTGACCTTACGCGCCCTCTGGGTGAAGACGTCGGACAGAAAGCATGATGCGACGATAGCCGTAACGCTTGACGGACAAGCAGCAACCGCTTTGGCCGACAGGTTGACATTGGCTTCCGGCGACACAGTCTTCGCCCCGTTCGAGCAAAGGGTGACTTCAGAAGGAAAGCCCTACTACGCGCTAAGAAGCACGGAGCTGCTTCCTGCGGGAACGTACCGCCTCCTCTTTGACGGAAAAGACACAGGCAAAGAAGTTTCCGTGGGCGATGAGGCAGACGTCGTCTTGCTGAACTTCTACACACTCGAGACGGCCTTCGACGGAAACCTCGGCGGCGTTGACACCATCCCCTCATGGCCCGTCACCATCGACTCGAAAGAGGTCTATCTGGAAGGAAGCGAGATATCGCTTCAGGTGCGTGAGCGCGCGTCGGGTTACCTGTTCGATACGTGGACGAGCGTCGACTCCATCGCGCAGTACACTGATGGCGCAACCGGAACATCAAACCCGACAACCGTTGTGATGCGAGGCCCGCTGACGATGCGCGCCGACTCTAAACCCATCGACTACCTTGTCGCGTTCGATCCCAATGCGCCAGATGCGTCAGGCGAGATGGCGGATCAAAAGCTTTCCTACGATTTGGAAGGGAAGCTTCCTGCGAACACCTTCACTCGAACGGGATACGTTTTCACTGGTTGGAACACCGCAGCCGATGGCACGGGCGATGCCTATGCCGACGCTCAGAATGTTGCGAACCTTCTTGATTCGCCAGGAACGCTCACCCTGTACGCCCAATGGGAACCGATTAAATACTTCCTGCACTTTGATGGCAATCTTGCTTGCGGACCCGCTATGCAATCGCTCGAGGTAGCCTATGACCAGTTATTCACTTTGCCTCCCTGTCAGTTCGTATTCGAAAACGAAGGCTTAGAGAACTCTAGGTTCCTTGGCTGGAATACAGCACGCGATGGCTCAGGCGAAAGTTTTGCCGATGAGGCAAGCGTCGTCAATCTTTGCGACAAAGCTGGTGCTTCGGTAACGCTCTATGCTCAATGGGAAGACCCCGAGCCAGCACCTGGCCCCGATCCCGACCCTGACCCAGATCCGGATCCAAGTCCTAGCCCGAGCCCCGATCCCGAACCTTCGGACGAGCCCAAGCCCGTTCCCTCACCTGACACTCCAAGCTCGTCTGATGCGCCTGAGCCGAATAACGACGACACCAGCGCTCAAATACCAAACACCGGCGATCGCTCAGCTGCTCTTCTGCTTTTCGCCCTTGCAGCCTCATCTTTGACGCTCGCGCTTGCCGTCCTCTGTCTTAAAACACGTGGCACCATTCGAAAGGAATCAAAATAACAAGGAGGCTCCTCCTGCCTCCCACCCCATGCGCTGAACAAAAAAAGGCGGTGCCGCTCGTGAACTGCGACCCAAAACTTGGACGGCTTAAATAAGAACTACGCCGCAAGGGAC
>ERZ1034917.155-NODE-155-length-66362-cov-69.253503_pt1 | contig 66362 bp, 128 predicted proteins | sample MGYA00520605_ERZ1034917 | MGnify/ENA primary metagenome ERZ1034917 (study PRJEB33766, sample SAMN09781784) | gut metagenome | biome: gut microbiome | host: Homo sapiens | place: Madagascar | study: EMG produced TPA metagenomics assembly of the PRJNA485056 data... | reverse complement strand
GCTTGACAGCTCGTCGATCATCCGGCTCAGATTCTCCATTGTTTTCGGCTTTTCCCTTTCCAGCCGTTCCCGCAGGAGCGCCGCCGCACATGACATGATCCAGTCCTCATCTGCCTTGGAAAGACGTTTTACGTCATCGCCTTTAATTTCAAGGCTGTTCTTCGGCTGTCCGCCGGCCGTATAAATCAGGATATATCCCGGCGCGATTCGGCTGAATCGTTCCGACATTGCCGTTTCAACGGATTCCTGCGTAACCCGCAGAGCATACAACCGATAAACTTTCTCTTCAGCCATCAGAAGATCCTTCCTCCGCGTCTCTGCGTCACCATCCGCCCGCCCGCACTCTGTCTTCCACCGACGTTGCGAACGGCGTTCATGCCTTTGTATTTCGAAAGGGCTGCGTCCCAGTCGCTTTTTTTCTTGACCTCGCTCAACGCAAGCTCTCGTTCCAGCTTCTGTGACAGCCGTAGTCCGTACTTTATTGCAGACCAGCTATCTCTCTGTATCGCGCGGGAAATTCGCTTCTCGCTGATGCCAGCGCCTGACGGTACGGCCTTCAGGTTCTGTATCTGTCCGGACAGTTCTCTGGTCTTTTGATATGGCCGCGCAATCTGATAGTCCATATCGTCGTCTTTGATCTTATGAAGCCGTTTGTAGGCTTCCACGCCCTCACGGGTGTTCATTGTGAGTAGCTGCACATTGTGGTTATCAAACTGTGTCTGCGCGTACCTGATCATCTCTGCATCCGGGTCGGTGACACCACTGCCGCCGGCCTTAATGGGATAGATGATTGGGAGTGCGCCATCCAGTTCCAACGCCGTATATTCGGTATGATCCAGAATGCACAGTGGCGGCAAGCCATCACCGAGGTCTTTCATAAGGTCTTCGATGACTGCCTTACCGTACTGCCATCCGTCGATTGCAATATAGGTGGTGTTTCCGCCATCAAAGCAGAACCGATACCAGACGTCTTTCAGCTTTCGCGCCTGCTTCATGGCATTATCCGGTGGGGGCCAATCGTCCAGCCACACAAGCTGTTTCAGGTATCTGTCCCGCTTCAAGAAATCGTCCTGTTTTGTGAGTTTCCAGACGCCAACGGCGCATTTTGCGTTTTTCTTCGCGTCTTCGTAGGAAACGTCGTAGCAGACAATGTATATAACGTCCTTCGGGTCTGTCTTGCATCCTGGGTATTTGCAGCAATGCTGCCGTTCCATGGACTGCAAGCAGCAGCTTTCAGAAAGGCTTTCATCCGAAATGATAGGATATTCGTCTGCGCCGGTATACCGGCTTTCCATCTCGCGCATCCAACGCTCTGGGGTAAGCTTAGATTTCAGTTTCTGTGCCCACGAATACGGGCGCATCTGCTGAAGAACAACGCATTCCCAGCTCATATCGTAAGCGAAAGCGCTTTCACCGCGATACATCTCTTTGAGAGTGTCGCATCTAACTTGGAATGACGGATGCTGTTTCCGTCCCGCGCTTGTAATGGAGTGGTTTTTATATGCGACGAAATTCTGATCCGGTTTTCCATCTACGTTATGCCGTAAACGGACTGCTGGAAGAACAATCGTCGAATACTCGGTAAAATCAAACGGTGGATTTTCTTCCTGCGCAAATTCTTCTGCCGTTACGTCATGAATGTTGTCACCACGAAATGCGGAGATGTAGAACGCACTTCCTAGGTCCGTCTCAATTTTGAAGTCATCCTTGCTTTCTGCCGTCACGCGCCATCCCTTTGCCAAAGCTGGATAGTCGTGCGCGATCTGCTTGAATTGTTTGCTTCCAATAAGTGCCATCTGTTTGTAGCTCGGACCGTAATACGCGCTTTGCGTTCCCGGCCAAACCAAGCCATTCAACATGGCATACTTGAATTTCGTGCTTGTCTTTGTAATGCCGCGCGTTCCTGTAAATGCAACATCCGCATTTCTCGCGTATGCACGCATCATCAGACGCTGCATGATTTCTTCGTTCGCGTAATCCGCATATTCATCTCGGAACAGGTCACATCCCTTATCCGGATACCAACGAATCACCCAAATCAAGAACGCCCACCATTCTGACTCAAACGAAGTGTAGTCGCGCTGTTCAACCTCGCGCTTTTGAATCCATCCGACACCATTTTATGACTAGCCGGCAGACCACACTTTGCCGTATCGTCTTGCCAACTTTCATCACCGTCCTACTTCTTCGCGCCGTCTTTCAGCGGCGGCATCCGTATCAGCCCCAATTTATCATAGGCTTCTTTTTCTGCGTCGTTTGGTTCCTCGGCAAACTCTCCGAGGTTGTCATGGATTCTCATTTCGTCTGGCAGCATTGACAACTCAGGCATGCCATCGTTTTGCCGCATCCGGTTTTCGTTAATGAGAATCATTTGATCTACTGCGTCTGCTGTGTAGGGATATCTCGGCTTTCTGCCAAAGAAATACTCAAACATTTCGTCAGGACTGCACTGCTTTCCGTTTTTCATCAGGCCAGCTTTTTCAAGTCTGTCTGTAATTTCATCCAGACGAACAATGTCGGCAGGCCGAACATCCTTTTTTCGAAGGTTTTCACTTGCGAGGTTTTCCTGAATCATGCCTGACAGTTTCTTCGCAGCGTCAAACTTTCCAGCGGCTGTCATGTCGTTCATCTGCTTCATCCAACGTGCAACGTTCCGAAGAATAAGCTGCTGCTTTGCGCTTACAGCGTCTTCCCCACCGAAGTCAGATACAAGGACTTCATAAATGCGGTCAAATTCCGCATAGTCCTCATTGGTATAGTCGGTTCCCCAGTCCTTCCGCTGCCTCACCGTGCCAGCTTTGGCCAACTGCGCATTCTTTTCTGCATAGACGGCTTTTGTGAACTCGCCGTCTTTCAGTCCCTCACCGAAGATTTTCGTAATGTCGGTCAGGCCATCTAGGAAACCATATCTTTCTCCGCTTTTGCTGACGTCCAGCTTTTTGATATGGAGGTTGTCGAGGTACGAGAGCCACTTGTCGCGGCCATTGTCGCGCGGCACACAGTCACGTGCAAACGGAACGTCATATTTAACGCAGCAATAGAAATATGCAAGACTTTCCGAGGTCTTTTTTTCAAGCTGCGCATAATATTCTTGCTGTTCCAGTTCGCTGACGTTTTCGCTCATTTCCCCTCCAAAAACGCAAAAAAGCGCTGTTCCGATACCTCTCCCGTAGGAAAAAGCACCGGAACAGCGCGTAGTCTTCTCTGTTTATTTTGCTTAATTATACCATACAACCAGCAAAATTGCAAGAGAAGTTGCACAAGTTTGTTTTAGGCTGTTTCAAACCCGGTCAAAATGGCCTTTACTGTTTCATTGTCAAGCGTTACTATCTCCCCCGGATTGACAGGTTCTGTATCGTTATCCAAGTCATCATCGCTGTGTATGAACTCCACAACACGATGTTGTGTCCCCGCTTCCCCTGCCTCCATTCTGGATTGAGTAATGGGGGTGCTACACTCAAACTTGCAATCAACAAGTTGGTTTACCGAAGGAGCTACTGTGTTTTTCATTGTGTTTCCGCCTTTCTATCCAATGATATTTTTTGTTGGGAGCTTTTTTGTCTGAACGGCTTCCATTGGGTTCACAACTTTATTGACCCATTTTTCGCCGTCCCATTGCGTGACAGCGTAAGGTTTACATTTTTGTTGCGTCTCAGCCTCAGTCGATTTTAGATCAAAATACCCACCGCAATATTCACACTTGGCTTCCCATGGTGAGTGCGGCGCGCCGCAGTTTGGACAAACCGTTCTATGAAGGCTCTGCGCGGTTTTATCCGATATTCCCTTTATCGGATAAGCTTCGCCATCTAAGGTGAGTGTCCCAATCAGTTCGCCGATTTTCGCGTAAATCTTCTGTGGTGTTTCGTTCATTGCATCGTCGCGTTTCTTGTTAAGTTCTCGGATGCGGCGTTCTGCATTTGCGTAGAAGTCTTCAAATTTTTCAGCATCGCCCATGTACTTCCAACCTCCCCGCAGTGTATGACACGCTGAAAGCTGTTGCCGTCAGCACACCGACTCTTTCATGACTGCTGTTATTGCTCAGTATATCTACCTCGAACGTGACATCGTATGTCCCATCGCCATTCCACTTCTGAGAGATAAATCTGCACGGTGTTCCTCCCAGAATTTTCGAGAAATCAATTCCGGGTCCGATTTCTTTAAGGAAACTGGAATCTCCATTCAGACTTTCTGCCCAACCCGTAAATTTTCTCAGTTCTCTAAGCAAATGTTTTGTCTGTTGCTCCTGTTCCGATGTTTCCCAATCACGGCGTTTCTTTTCAGCAGTTTTCTGACGTTCTTTCTGCTTCCATCTGGCATCGCGCCATTGTTGGTTATGTTTCGCCATCCGTTTTCTCCATTCCATCCGTCAGGATTTCAATCGCTTTTGGTGTTCCATACACGCATTCCGGGAGTCTGGTATCTTGAAACCGCTTCCAATCTGCAATAGCCTTGGCTGATTCCTCGATGTCTCCATGTTTTACAACGCCCGGCAGTATAAAAGCAGCATATTCCTCTCCGCGTGCTTTCGCACGTGTCAGAATATCCTTGATGTCATTCTCGCCGATGCCAAAGCCCCACTTCTCCTCATGTATGGAGCCTGTGATTGTGTTGCACACGAAAATGGTCTTAGCTTCATCTTCTCTCATTTGTTGTATGTTCCTAACACACCACGTTCCGCTCGATCATCCGCCCGTTTTGCCATCCACATGAGGGCTTCTTCGATATGGGTAATCGCACAGGCGTTTTCTCGTGTGGCGAACTCGCCCTTGTTGAAGGCCGTCAGCCTGTCGCGCACGATTTCCAGGAGATCAGCGTCAAGGACGCCGTGACGCGCGTTCGGATCGTTTCGCGCGCCTTTTTGGAATTCAATTTGCGCTACCACTTTCGTGCCGTCCGCGTCCATGACCGTGTAGCTGTGGTATCCGCCGCCGGGGCCTTTTTCGCCGATGCGGTATATTGTGTTCAGGTTATTGTGCTTTTGAATCGTCGATAGCTTTTCCATATCGTTCCTCCCATTTGTCCAAAGGTTCTTTCAGAATTTCTACCGACACAAGTTCACCGTTTAAAGACTCGCATCCGCAGTAGCTGGTTGAAATTACAATTTCAGTGATATCGGGTCGTATGCTTTTCAGAAGTCCAACGGGTTTGCCGTTAGCCGTCACAAACGGTGCGTTCTCTGGACGATAATCCCTAATTGGGGCTTCCGGTGCAGCTTCCAGTTCGCTCCTGAATCGAAGCAATTCATCGACATCCTCCGTGTCCGGCAGTCGTCCATCTTCGCACCGCATTGAATCAAGGGTTTCGTCAATACTTGCAATCAGTTTGGTTGCATTCACATATTTATCCACGTTCATCCTCCATTTTGGACGCTTCTTCGAGCAGCCGTTTCGCGTATTTCATAGGCGCTAGGACCATAAGCTTCTCGAATCCTGCTGGTTCTTCGCGTTCTGTCCTTTCGATTGCGCTTTCCAGTGTGGCAATCAGTTGTGTTGCGTTGATGTATCGATCTGGCTGAGATTTCGCACTCGACAGATTTCCCAGCGCTCTCAAACAATCATTGTCACATGTAGCAACTTCGATGTTCATGCCATGGAGTATCATCTGAAGTTCGTCCACGAGATACTTCTGACTTTTGCTGAGACCACCGTTTGCAAGAAGGTGAATGTAGTTCGTCACCGTGATAGGAACGGGAATCTTCTTACCCATTTGACCCGCAGTCTTCTGGATATACTTGACCATCGGGTATGTAGCCACAACGATGGTCGCACCCGTTTTTTCAGACATCTCGATGAGCATAGTGGTTTTCCCGCTACCGCGTTCTCCGGTATAAATTATCATGGTTGTATCCTTTCACGCACAAGTGTCATTCAAATTCAAACCTTTCTTCCACACCAATGATTTTCGCCCCGCACTCGCAGAGTGGATACCTTTGTTTCAGATTCCGTGCGTCGATATAGTTGAGGAACCATTTTTTCTGTCCACATTTCGAGCACGTCTTCCAATACCGCTGCACACCCGGCTTGCACTCGTCCGTGACGATCCAGTTGGCCGTGCCCATCGGGTAGTCGATGTACCCCATCGCCCATCCACCTTCTCCGAAAACGACAATGCTACCGTCTTCATCATCCATGACGGCAGAAAAATGGACGCCGTATGCGCATGGGTTCACTTTCAGTTCCTTGTACCGGCTATTCTCGCTGATATCAGCCTGATTCATCGGCGCAACTGCAGGTTCTTCATTGACAGTCTCATCATATGGTGGTTCTGACATTGCACGCACTTCCTCCATCATAGCGTCGAATTGTTCCTGCGACATTGCCTTGATTTCATTGAAAACTGATTCCAGGTCCATCATTTCGTCCTCCCTGACAATTTTAGTGGCATCGTTCATGTTCACGTTCTCTGTCCGCTACATCACTGACAGCGTCAATGCTTTTGAACTCGCCACATTTGTACAGGCTATACACGATGCGTCGCCACTCGACTTCCGAAAAGCGCTCGCCTTTGTGCTTTTTGCACCGGTGCGGATAGAGATACCCCTTCTGACATTCGTGGAATGCGCAGGTCGCACAGCAGTCAATCATCTTCGTCATCTCCAAAGTGCTCGTCGTATTCTTCTGGCGTGATGAACTGAATATCGTCACCGGTATAGCCGAGACTGTCAAGGCTCATCAGCTCAACCAACACATCCTTGTTGATACACTTGCACAGATCTTCATATGGGATAGTGTTGTTCGCCTCAAAACTCATCTGCGCTCCGAACTCTCCTCGGACGGTAAAACACACTCGATTTTCAACCATTTTCATTCCTCCTATTCCAAGCTTTGATAGCTGCACGCTTCGTGCCTTTTATCGGTCCTTTTGCCCCGCAGTATGTACAGCGGCACTGATACATCAATTCTGTGGATATTCTTCCGTTAAACTGGTGTATCTCATCAAGATAAACCGGTCGCTCCACAGAGCTCTTGTGACAGAATAGGCAGTTACGCGGTTGTTCCATCATCGAACCTCCTGTTCCAAGCATCAACGGTTTGGATTGAAATATACTCTGTGTCTTGCCCTAATTCTTTCATTAACTCAAGATGTTTCTTGAAATATTCTGTCGTTGCCGGGTCGCTGTCACACATCAAACAATGACGGCTTTCGAAAATGCAGACGCGTCCAACAGTTCCGCTTCCGGCAAAGAAGTCCAGTACAACGGAACCCGGATAGGACAAGGCTTTTACAAAACGGTCTATTATTTCGACAGGCTTTTGTGTCGGGTGTCCGACACGCTCTTTACTATTTCCGTTCAGTCTGCCGATTTCCCAAACATTTGTCGGATTTTTGCCTTTCCGTGTATTTTCGGGATTAAGCCGCTTATCTTTTAACGCAAGCTGTAATTGCTCCTCTGTATAAGGAACACGAACTGCGTCTAAATCAAAGTAATAATTGTTCGATTTCGCCAACCAAATTACTTCTTCATGCCTATTTGCAAAATAACGGTGTGCAGACATACCATTTTTGTAGTACCATGTAATAGTGTTTATCAGCTTAAATTTGGTGTTGTGTCGGACATATTGAATAATGTCAATTAAGTCTCCTGATTTGACATCTCTGAACTGTATACCGCCAAAAATCACCATACTGCCCGATTCAGACAATACCCGGTATGCCTCATTCAACCATTGTGAAGCCCATTCAATATAATTGTCGTAAATATCCCAGCCAGCAAGTTCAAGGTTATATGGAGGGTCAATACATATTAACTGTATTGAATTGTCAGGGATTTTCTTTAGAAAGTCGCAACAATCCATTATATTAAGGCATATAACAGGCTTTTCGGGTGGGTCAAAATCCGCCGCAGTCTTATTTTTTAGCGCATTATCTTTTCGCATTTTGTTTAAGGACATAAGCGCGTGATTGTGATGGGATTTATTGTGAATTGCCATGCTCTATACCTCTTTTATCTTCGTAGTCTGCAAGTCGCTCCCATGCAGTTTCTTCCCACTTGCAGCCGTAAGCGCATTTCCCGCCGGCTTCGAGGCATTCCTTGATTTTGAAATGTGTGCAGCATACGCCGTTTTCGCGGCTTGTTTCACTGCTCCGTAATGTTAATCTCTCCAAAGTTCCCTCCCAGCACCTCATGCCGTTCGATTTCCGCGTTGATGCAGAAAACATCGCTGTACGGATCTGCGTCTTCATCCTCGCAGACCAAAAGTGTCTGCTCTGCCGTTCCGACGTGTTCTCTAACGATGTACCAGACACCGAGATTTTGCTTGCAGTAACCGATGCGGATGATTGTTCCGTCGCTAAACCACAACCGTACATCCTTGCCGAAGCAGTCAATACTACCATCATTGTAGTTGCTGTTTTCGATTTCGACCGTATCGTCGCTATAACCATAGATTGTTACCACTGGTTTGTTTCCCTCCCTTGTCCAGTTTGGATTGCTGGATTCCACCTCATATGGGCCGACATTTCGGAACCTGTTCTGCAAGTCATGGTTAATCATGTCTGCCGGTGTTACTTCCTCGACTTCGCTATCGTAGACCGTTTTCGCGTGCTTCTTATCCTTGTCATGAAATTTGAGGATAAAAGCACCGGTGTCAGGCGCAATGCCCATGATTTCCACCGAGAAGTTACCCAATACTCGGTAGAACTCGTCCTGATCGATTATCGCCCGCAGCACGTCCTTATGAAGTTCAAGTTGCAGATTATCGCAGATACGCGCACACATGAAATCCTCCATTTTTTTCCCCCTCCGATGCTGATATTCTCCGTTCCTCTTGAATCAGCCATGCCAATTTCTTTTCCATTTGCTCATTACGGAGCAACCACCTTTTTTCCTCTCCCCAAGGAAATCTTCTGAATCCCGGTACATCAATCGGTTCATCCGATTCGAGTTCAAGGATTCCGACCAGTGGGAAAATTCTAATCCACTTTCCGGGGTAAAACCTGTTGCGCCATTCGTTTTCCTTTTCAAGATATATCACGGAATTTGATTCATCGGTAATGATGAATTTCATTTCATCGATATCAATAAGATCGCCCGAAACATGGTATTCATCAAGGATATACGTCACGGGATAGAAGATCTTGCTGTCGATTCTCCTGAGTATGACACTCATTCCGCCGCCTTTGCAATGATAGCCTCGCGGACTTTCACACTCCGCCCCATCTTGTCTGCGAGAATTGCTGCCGCTTGGCTTATAATCGCGTCTCGGTTTTCTGCGAGCGTGTCCGCTACGAGATTCTGCGCCCATGTAGATAACGGATCGCTGGCAGGATTCGCATTTCCGTATCGGTATGCTGTGAAAACTTTATTGATGATTGCCTGTTTGATCTGCGCTTCGATAGTCTTAACGCCGCTCTCCATCACGGCGCGCTTGATTGCCTCGTCATCGATGTTGATGCCAAACTGTACAATGTGTTCCATTAACATTCCTCCGCATTCAGATAATTGATGATTTCGTTGATTTTGACTGCAAGATCTGTGACCGTTAATTTTGTGCGTTTCAGTATATCAAATTCACCGCGTTCAGTTTTTACATCCCCGTCTGTCGAGATTGTCACCTTCGTTGCTCTTGCTTTTTCAATCTTTCCGAATTCAATCGGTTCGATTCTCTGATTTGTCATTCTCTCTTTCCGGAACGGGTTGTGATACATGCCAATTTGACGGTAGTGCCGCCACAAATCGGATTCGTTTCCAGCAAAGAAGCCACGGTCGCCGCTTCCGATGGACGGGCGCGTGATTTCCCAATCGAAGGAGAATTGCTCCTTGCCGTCAACAGGCACTGTTTTCCCAACTGTTTTTACTACACCGACATTCCCATGCAGACTTTCTACATAATCTCCGGATTTAATTATCATATACACTCCTCCACATCAGTTTTTCCGCAGTCCAGATAGACTGTGACCATCTTTCCGCATTGTTCGCAGGTTATTTGCACGTTTGCATTTGGTGAGCTTACAACTATTGTTCGGCCCTTGTGTTTAATTTCTATTGTCCCGTCCACGCCGCAAACTCCGACGATATGCCCGTTTGGGCAACGTATGAGCTGACTATTGCATAATTCGTTTTTTGGTTCATGACGCTTGCAGAACGCCGTGATTTGGCAGTCTCCATAGTTCGTCGCATGCGCGCATGCAACGTTTTTTCCATTGCAAAATCCGCTCATTGCAGCTCCTCCACAAAGAACCATGACTGCGGCGGCTTCTGTACATAGCAGCCAGTGTCCGTGCATTTCTCGCAGTCTGGGATGGCAAGCCCGAGATCTGAATACGCGCACTCCCGGAACCACTTTTTGAAGGTGTTGAGCGGCAGCGGCTTATCGTAGAGTTTGAAGTCCGAAATATGCCAGCCGTAGCCGGTTCCCTTTAGGTAGTTCACAATTTCTTCCCGTGTCAGGCAGGCTTGCTTTTCTACGTCATCCGGCGCATGGTTGAGGGGCGCAAGTTCATAAATTCGGTCGCAGGTGAACTCCCCAATGACCTTGCCATTTCCCGGATATAGGCCGCCCGCATCCTTCTCGGTAAAAACATCTGTTGGTTTTTCAGGAAACAGTTTTCTGTCTTCTGGATTCAATATCCAAAGCATGTCAGGTCCATGTGTGCCGTAGATGTACACCTTGAACGGCGTTTGCAACTTTGGGCGAGTCTTTCGCACCTCGATAGTCTTTTCTCCGTTGGCAATTTTCAAGCACCACTTTGGTCTGATGCTGATGAGCACTGCTTGGCTCATTCCTTCACCTCCACGCATTCGTTCCACCGAATGTTTACCCTGTACCCGTTGACGTTGATAACGTATCCAGGGTACTTTCCGTCGTATTTTTCCGCTGCATACAGCGCACCGATTTTCGGCCGCATCTGCTGAAAAATCGGGATATCCTTCGTAATTTTTATCGTGACCTTCTCATGTGCCAAGTCGCCCGGCAAGCTGGTTTCTTTCCGCTGGCCCCACATTCCGTTGCGCCGCGCGAAATTGAAGCAAGTCTGACTACAGAAATAACTTTTTTGTCCGGGTTCCCTGATTCGCGTCACACGCTTCCCGCACACCGGGCAGACAAACTGCACATTTACCGACATTGGTCTTTCTCTTCAGCGGCTTCCTCAAACGGCCTGTACTCAACCTTCTCGGGCTTCCCTTCCCAGCTCCATCCGCAGTTGAAACACTTCTTCTGCGGAATCGGCGGGAACGTAGCGATCACGATATTCTGCAGTTCTGCACCGCATTTAGGGCAAGTTTCAATGAGAATGCTCATTCAGCTTTCCTCCGTTCATAGAAAAATTTGTTATACGCATCGTAGCGGTCTTGGATGTGTGTCGTCGCAACCGCACCGGCTGTCTGGTCAATCAGGACATCGAAAAAGCATTTTCCGTCTCCGCACGGATGCATTTCTGGGCAGCCCGCACGGTAGACACAAGCAGGGCAGAGAACGTCCGATATTTCAGGTTCGATCTCGTGGAGCGCTGCCTTGAAGTCCTCTGCATACTGTCGCGTCTCTGTTGAGGACTGGCGGCACAAACGTTTCCGCATGGTATCGATTAGTGCCTGAACGTTTGCGTCACCTGTAAAGTCAACAGGCGCGTCCTGCGGCAGTTTATCGCGTGGGATGCCGGTTCTGTCTGAGCGCTGAGACTTGATGTACTTCTCAAACTTGTGTCTGCTCCAGTGGGTAGCGACCCAGCTTTTGATTCCGTGCCACGTCCACTTCACGGAGATATCCCGAATCGGGCTGTGTTCTGCAATGAGGATCTTCCGTTTGAATTCCGTACTCGGCTCATGGTCGAGCGGCGGCTTGCCGACCGTTGACCGGCAATCGGAAGCGACCTCTATCCAGTCACCCTTGATTTTCGTGATTTCAGTTTTCATCTATACTCCAGCTGCCTCCTCATTCTGATTGCTTCTTCGCTCTGCATGACATCATCTTTGGCCTTTTCGTATCCGACGATTGAGCGGTCCCATGCGACCGGCTGAATATCGCAGAGGTCTATACGCAGGCTATCTGGGTATCCGTAGTAGAAACCTTTGACCCGAAGCTTTTTGATACACAGCCCCGCATCATACAGACAATAGTCTCCGATTTTACACGGGGTTGTGAGTTTCTGCCCACCATTCAGCGTCTTCATTTGGTCTCCTTGTCGCATGGGCTTCGCAGCCACTCGACGTATTTGTCTCGGATGTCTGGGCATTCCCAATCGGTTATTCCGAGGCGGCAAAGCATCTCTGCTACTATCCCAGAAATAGCTCCGTACAGAATGTCCGCAAGCTGAATGTCATCTGCTTGCCTGATGTATTCGCCATTGGTTAGCGGGTCGGTATCGATCCCTACCTTTGCTCGGTTCGCGGCGCATTCGCTGCCACGATATGCCGCAGTACAGTTCTTGACTGGGCAGTTATAGCAGCCAGATTCCATCATGGGCAGCATGGCCGTCCCTCCTTCTGTTTCTCCAGATACTCTTTCAGCAGCTGGCATTCTTCCATACAGCTCTTGGACTCCACTTTCCCGTTTTTGTATCCTACCACTGACCCCCATCCATGGTCACATCCATCGCACGGGTTACGGCCAACCGGTTGTACAAGAGTTTCCAATCGTTTTACTTCTGCTGCAAGGAACTCAAGGCGTTCTGCGGCAGCTTCGTGCAGTTTGATTCTGCATCCCTCCACATTCACGAACGGGCACATTGATTCGCAATCGGGTTCTCCGGTCGTGTCGCAGCAGCATTTCAGTCCGTGAATAATATCGTCTGTTCTCATGTCTCAACCTCAAAGCAGTCTTTCAAACTCGGGTTTCTCTGGCAGCACGAACATTTCTGGTGCCGGCCGTTCCATCGACATCCGTCGCAATCGCCCATTGTGATACATCCGAAGCGGTCTGGAAACACCACGAACCGCATTTGAATGTCCATCAATGCCGAGCAGACCTGCGGCTGGCTTTTGAAGTGTTCAAGTCTTGCATCAATGTATTTTGCGAGATTATCAGCATGGATGTATATAGCCATCTTTCTGTTCTCCAATCAGGTATTTCCAAGCATCACCGGGATTGTTTTCATCCCCGAAATGCCGTTTCGTTACTGCGATGCAGAACGGTTCAATTTCGCTTGCCCACTTGACACTGTTCCAGCCGTTGATCTGCATCCAGAGTAAATGGAAACCGCCCAAGCCGTCGAATACCGGTTCGATTTCCGCGCCGTTGATTTTGCAAATATCTCCAAGATGAATCACCTAAACCACCCCCAATTTCTTTTTCTTCCGATAGAGTGTTTCCGGCCGAATGCCAAGTTCCTTACAGATTGTTGTCGTCGGTGTCTTCAGCCGAAGCATCTCTTTCAGCTGTTCTACGTCGATTTTACCCTTTGGCCCGCTTCGGTTCTGTTTTGGTTTCCCACCGGAAAGGCAGTTGCAGCATTCCGAACTTGCATAAGGACAATTGTTCAGGCAAAAGTCGATTTCCTCTTGAGTGTCAGTTGTATGCCGTTCGCATTCTTGGTCATCTCTGTAGACGCTGTTCCACGGCTGCACCGCCAATCTGAAAACATCTTCGCGCATCGATTCCATCATAAAATACGGCAACAATTCCCTCCATCTATATAGATATCGGGCGAATTGCCTTCCTCCGTTCCCGTTTGCTTTAATTACGCGATCAAATAGTTTTGACTGCGTTCTAATAGTTCGAGGTTCTTATAATTAGCACCGCATTTGACATTTTCTCCTCCAAGATGCCTCAGTCGGAAATACCCCATAACTCGTCTTGCCCAGACAAAGCATTCAACACCGTTATATCGCACTTTGTCGTATAGGCGGAATCCGTAGACGTACTTTACTGTTTGGTTTACCCGTCGTATGCCCCCGCTTCAAAACGTTTCAGCGTTTAAGCGGTGGGTTAATTGACCCAATTCAAACTTCCGTTATTTTGATTCCGTGTACCCAAAGCATCAGCTTGCGTTTCAATACAAACTTTGCGTATGGTGCTGAAGACGGATTCCTGTATCCTTTCGAATCCTCTACGATCGTTTCGCCGTCTTTCTCATAGACGAAATCTGCAACATATGTCACTTTGCGTTCGAGGAGGACTTTCTTGTCTTTGATTCGATTCCCGCTTTTCCCGTATTGCTCAACGGTTTTATACTGCGCTGGGATCAAGAGATATTCCTTTTGCCATTCAAGATTACGAATGATTCCCTGCTTTTCCATCATGGAAAGCTCATCATATCGGTCTGCTTCGCGCTTGCTGTCAAAAGTCTTGTCTCCGCGAGTCGTCTTCTTGTTTCGCATTTTTTGTGGCTTATCGGTTTTGGCCTTTTTCCCGCAAGGTTTCAGATTTGTGACCTTGGCCGATGATTGCACAGCCGATCTACGCTGCATTTCCTTCATGAGCTTCTGTTCCGCCTGACGCCGGTAAGGCTCCGGCAAGTCGCATATGTTTATTCCTTTTGCCATAGGCTACCCTCAGATCGTCAGCTTGTAATCGTCCTCGCCGGAAACCTCGCTGTCTTCTGTTTCCTGCGGTTCTTCACCCTGCATGGACTGGCAAAGTTCCCAGAAGGAATCGACAAACGCTGTATTGAAAGCCTTCGTAAATTCACCTCTTGTATGGAGGTATCCTTTGCTCATCGCGTTTATAAGTGCAGTCCAAAGCCGGTCGGCCATTTCAATCTGATAGCCGTCGCTCTGAATAGCGATTTGCTCAACCCGTAGTTCCGCCCATGTTTTGTCTTCACCTGCGCTGTTTCTGTACTCTTTGCTTGACCATCTTCCGGCGATTAAGACATGATCGCCCTTTCGGACACGCTGTGCAATGTTGGTTTGCGGGCAATCTCCGATAGAGAGGATGTTCATGAACTTTTTGTCCTCGTAAGCGACGCCAAACGTAACCTTTGGCATGGGGGGCTTGTTGTCGGAGCCTTTTGTATATGTCAGCTTTGCGTCCCGCGTGACCTTTCCCCAAATAAGCATGGTCTCGCATGCTTGACGCTTTGGGTCTTTTGAATCTATCTGGATTGCGCTGTTTATCGGTCTCATCCTTCACCACCGCCGAAAAAGCCATCGTCCGCGTAGGACGTGTTGATCGTCTCGGGCTTGCTCTCAGTCGCGGTCTTCCGACGCTTCGGTTCTGCTGCCGGCGCTGCTTCCTGTTTTGCTTCGCTGCGGCGTTCAAGTTCGGCGCTCACAGCAGTTGCGTCGAAGAAGTCATCGTCCGATGCGGCATTGATAGCCGGAGTCGTTGGAACCGCGCCAGTCACTTCCCCAGTAGCCTTATCGACGTTGATGATTGGCATATCGGGAATCACGCCAGTCTCATAATCATTGTCCATCGTATATTGGAGTTCATTGGAAAGTGGAGCATAACCGGAGTTTAAAAGGCTGCGGAGGACTGTTTTCCGACACATTTTGTCCTGGCCATGTCCAACATCGTTCCACGGCGAGGATTTCCGCATTTTTTCTTCTTCCTCTTTGGTCATTTCGCCCGCAACAAATTTCTCAAATTTTTCACGGTTAAATGCCTGCGAATACCGTTCGGCGTGGAACAGCAGTTTATTCATCGACCAGAATTCCTGACGGAACATCCCGTCTTTCAGTTCAAAGAAGGCATAGTAGCCAATTACTTGCGCGGCCTCTCGCGCTTCGTCTGTGTCATAAACGTTGAAGTCGAATTTTGGCCTTCCGGTTCTGGAATCTCGTCCAATGTACTCGCCCTCACGGATATCAATACAATCGATATCGTTATACTGCTTTGATGCAATGGCAAGTGCAATAAGACCCTTATAGGAAATGATGAAGTTACACATCCGTCCGAACGGGACAAGGTGGTAATGAATTCCGATTATCAGGCCCATTCCCTCGCCGCGAAGTGCCGCTGCGACTACGCTCCCCGGATCGCATTCCTTCAGCTGATCGGAGGCATTGACCACTTGAATCAGCGTCGCAGTAAATCTGGCCACAGCCTGCGGGTCCTTCAGTGACTTGCGAATAAGCTCTTGCATTGCATTGGACGTAATTGCATTGGAGAACGTCTGCTTCTGTGCAGGCGGCGTAAGTCTAGTTGTTGCGTTCATATTTCACGTTCCTTTCGTATATCAGTCTCCAAATTTCGGCACGCGGCAGAAGCGAATGCCATTCGCATTCAGCCAGTCCCGAAGTTTTAGTTTTTGTTCGGCGGTAACGTATACCCGGAAGTCGAGCACGGAAACCGGCTCTGTGCGCTCTCCTTCATGTACGTCAAACGGAGCATTTACGGCATTAAGAAGGTCCTCTGCACGGCGTGCAACATATTCGTCCATCTTCCGCTGTGCATCCCGTTCGGCCTGTTCCTGCTTGGCTCTGGCTTCTGCCGCTTCACGGGCTGCGATGGCTTCGCGTCTGGCACGCTCGTTGGCTTCTTCAGCCGCCTTACGGGCTTCACGTTCTTTCTTTATCCGACACAGCTCGTTTCCGCGCCGCAGAGCCGTTCCAAGGTCAAGCGTTTTCTGATACTCAAGCAGGACTTCGTTTTCGAACTCTCCGCCAGCTTCTGTGATGGTAGCGACATTGTCAGAAATAGCGTTCACAGCCGCCTGAATGTCCGTCTTGGCTGTTTCGATGGCATAGGTCACATTCACCCAGCGCGGGTTTTCAATCCGCTCAAAGGTAAGCCACGGCTGTGTGTTCACCGTACTGAAATAGGATTTCAGCCATTCGCGTTTCTCGGCTTTCCGCTTTTCCTCGAATGCCTTAACCTGCACGTCGATGTTCTTTGCAGCTTCATCGCACATGCCGGACAGTTCCTTCATTTTCGTCTCAAAGTCGTTGTACGGTTCCAGATAGCGCTTCTTGATGGCAATGCGCTGTTCGGAAATTGCCTTGCTAATCTTGGCAATTTTGGCCTTATCAGCCTTCGACGCGCCGACGGCATCTTCCGTGACCACCATGGTTTTGTACGCCGCGAGGTTTTCGGACAGCCAAGTTTTCACTTCCTCAAAGTTGAAGTCGATGCTCTGAGGAATGGCCTTATCGAGATCTGTTATCATCCGAATTTCTGTGGTTTCCATCAGCCCGCCACCTCCGGCACATCGTATTCTGTGATCTTCTTCAGTGGGAAATAGTCTGGGTTGATATTCTCTTCCGGCACGTTGATTGCCGTAACGATTGCTCGGTTCTTCCCACCAGCCGCCGGCACGATTACACGGTCGCCGATCTTCAGCGGCAGTTCTGTGTCATAACTGTATCCACGGCCAACGTAGGCATGTGCTTTTTCTCTGTAGAATTTGACTTCTACAATCATCGCGTTCCCTCCATTCAAATGCTAAGTGTCATCGGCGGCATCTGCCGCTTTTGGATGTAGCCCCAGAATGTGTCCGCTTTGTCCAGCAGCCATGTGAGGTCTTCCTCGTAGTCGGCACGCTCAATTCTGCGTGTTCGTATCGACCAGTCCCCCCGAATGTCCTGAAGCGCGGCGAAGATATCTACGAAATCCCATCCGGTTGCCAGCAGCTGCCACTGGGTCTGGGCAAGATAGTAAATTGGTACGTTACCGTCCGCCCATTTTTCGTAGTCAGCTTTCTTCATGAGCTGGCCGGTTTTGATCTCCAAAATCCCGCGACGTCCATTTTCATCTATCAGTTCTCCGTCAAGGGTTGCCGTCAGCCACGGCCGTTCGCTTTGCGCCAGAATGTCGTATGGGTAATGCTCAACCGCCATCTGCGGATTCATGGCTGCATACAGGTTTCGAAGCACTGGTTCCATTCTCACGCCGCGTTCTACCGCAGCGTTCGCAGATATGTCCTTCTGCTTCTTCTGACCAGTCTTGATCTTCCAAAGCTCCACCGGTGATGTCCACGGTGAAAGTCCGCAAACCGCCGCGGCATCAGAGCCGCCGATTCCGAGTTCTTGCCGTCCTTCCAGCCAACTCTCGCGGTCTTCGAAGTGCTTCCTGACGAGGCTCATACCTGCACCGCCTGTCTCATGTCCTCCCACGGTATATGTGCTTGTCTGCAAATCATGTTGAGTTCTCCAAGGGTAAATGTTTCTGGAGCATTCAACCTATTGCGTGCAGTATTTGGGGAACAGTTCAGCATCTCTGCCACTTTCGGCGGCGTCGCATATCCTCTTATGAGCCGACCGACCTTGATGAAGTCAGGCTCTTTCTTTTTCAACCTTGGCATATTCGTCAGCCCCTTTTAATCCCAAAATCTCTGAAATTGCATTTGTGATTTTGTCCGGCGACCTGACGCCAGTCAGGATTCTGCTGATGTACGGCGAATCGCAGTGCAGCCCGGTCTTCTTTCGCACTTCCTCTGACAGATCCGTGTATGACCAGCCCCGGTCTATCAGAGCTTTTTTTACCTCGATTCCGAACGGAGTAAAGTTCGCTTTTCTCAATTTTTCATCTCCAATCAAAAAAGCATTGACATGTACACATTTTATGTACTATAATGCAAGCGCCAACCAACAGAATAGTGCATTTTCTGTGTCCTTGTGGCTATAATTTAGCACACAGATTATGTTCAGTCAAGCAAAAAGGACATATACTATGCACTTTTGTATCTTTTAACAAAAGGAGTGCACATTTTATGTTCACCATGTACAACCACCTACGCGACTTAGCAAGAGCACACGGAGTGTCCCCTTCCAAAATGATGGTCGAAGCCGGCGTTTCTAAAACCGCGTTCTCAAACTTAAGAAGCAAACCCGATGGAACGATTTCGCCTGAAACAGCCAGAAAGCTTGCCGACTACCTCAAAGTCTCCGTTGATGAGGTTATGGGAAGAGAAAAAAAAGAGCCTGCCCTTCCGGACAAGCTCAATCCTGATTATTTGAAATTGAACGACGTGAATCGTGCCGCTATTGACGCTGCGATTGCTGAATTATTAAAAGGTCAGAAATCATTCGATTGATGACTCTCCTGTTTGCTTCGTTCAGCTTTGCAAATTTCTCGTTTGCATCCATGTAGTCTTTTTCTTCCGTTGCTTTTACACTTTTCATTTCGTCACTCCCTGCACTTTCTTCCGTGGCTCTATTCTAAAACGTTTGTTCGTTATTTTCAACCGTTCATCTTGCACAAACATCGTACCCATTTTTCTACTATCCGGTTTCCGGATAAGTCCTGTATAAAGGACACACATTGTGTTATTCGTCAGCCACGCCGCCTGTGCCAGAGACGGCAGGGCCTGCAGCAGACCACCTTTCTTTTACCCACCGATCTGCTACGCCTACATCGTAGCAGATATTCAGCGTGAAAGTCCACATTCCAGATTGCGAATCGCTACCCCAAATTTCAAATCGACTCCTCTGGAATGCAAATTTCAACCTATTTTTCAAATTCTGCTATAGGAGGCGTTTTATTTTGACAGCGATGGACAAACTTGCGCCTTATTTCGACGCATATTCTGAAAAAATCAAGCAGCGCAGAAACGAACTCGGGTTGACCGTCAGTGAACTATCTGAGAAGTCCGGTGTCCCGTACTCAAACGTCAGCCGTGTGAACGCCGGTTCACAGGCGAACCCACTTCTTTTCAACGAAGCTGCTGTTGCTGAAACGCTCGGCTTGTCTCTTGACCGGCTTTGCGGATTGACTACACCCGTTGATGACGAGTCATCATTGCGGCAAGAGCTTCATGAATTGCAGCTTGCAAATGCGCAGAAGAATGCAGAGATTCAACGGTTAACGGGTGAACTTAATACTGCCAATGAGAAAGCCAAGGGGTATAAGCGTCTCGATGAAGTTCACTCTGCGCAGTTGGCTGTGCAAACACCCGTCAGTTATATTCAGCTCGTCATCAATGTTGTTCTTGTCTTCTTTTCCGTCGTATATCTTATCATCGACGCCAATATTCAGGATGCCGGCCTCATTCGTTTTGGAAATCTTAGTATCTTCGCTTGGATTCTCATTTTGATTATTCTCGCAGCCTGCGTGGTTGTTGCCGTAAATCTTCGTCAGATGTTCAAAATAAGAAGAAAAGCCGAGTAACAAGCGGAATCTTACACCGTCCAGCATTCTCTCTTACATATTAAAAATTCCTATGGAGGTATTTTCATGAACAACAATTCTGCTGAGCGTGATCGTGCCGTGCTGGACGCGCTTGATGATAACATCCGCATTGCTCCGAAGGTTGGTATCTGTGCCGACACATTCTATGCTTTGAAGCAGGAGTTCCTGCGCATCATGCAGGAACGTGATGATGCCCTTAAAAAGCTTCAGGAGGTGCAGCAGAAATGAAGTGCAAGTCCTGTGGCCGCGAAATCGAAGCCAATTCCATGTTCTGTAACTGGTGCGGAGAAAAGCAGGTGAAAACGCGCAGGAAAACAGACGAAATAAAGATACCAGAGCCAAAAAAACTTGACAGTGGGAACTGGTGGATATATTTAAGGGCAGAAAAACAAAGCATCACTGAGCCAACAAAAGATCTCTGCATAGCGAAGGCAAAAGCGATCCGCGCAGGTTTTGTCAAGCAGAAAGCATCCACTCCCAAGATTACACTTGGAAATGCCCTCGACAAAATGATGACAGCATCTGTTGGCGTTATATCTCCATCAACACTCCGAGGATACGGGATTACTCGCAGAAACAGATTCAAGGCATACATGGACAAAGACATCTCTTCAATTGACTGGCAGATGGCAATTTCAGAGGAGTGCAAGATTGTCTCGGCGAAAACCGTGTGCAATGCATGGGATGCAGTCTCCGCTTCCATGAGATATCTTAAACTTCCGCAGCCGGATATCAGGCTTCCGAAGTTTAAGAAAGGCGGTCAGCCATACCTCGACTATGAGCAAGTCCAGAAATTTATACCAGCAGTCCGAGACCAAGACTGTGAACTCGCCGCTCTTCTTGCGCTCCACTCTTTGCGGTTGTCTGAGATTATTGGCCTGAAGAGAAAAGATATTGTCACAAGTAAACCCGGCAGCGAATACATTAACGTGTCCAAAGTCATCGTCCCGAACGAAAAGAATGTGTTCGTAGAGAAAAGCACAACGAAAACGCCTTCATCAACTCGACAGGTTCCTGTGCTTATTCCGCGCCTTTTAGAAATTATACCAGATATTCCAGATGACGAATATCTTTTCAAATTGAACCCCAAAACTATTGGTCGATGGATCAACCGAGTGTGTGAAAAATGCGGGTTGCCAAATGTGGCTGTCCACGGGCTTCGAAGATCGTTTGTATCCCTTTGCTATCACTTGAAATGGAGTGAAACACGTACCATGGAAGTCGGAGGTTGGACGAATTATAAAACAGTCCACGACCACTACTTGAGGGAAGCACAAAAGGATAAAGATAAAAACTCGAAGAAGATGCAGAAGTTCTATAAGGACATTGACAAGCAGACTCCCTGATTTCATTTTCATATGTAAATCCATATGTAAAATCGTGCTTTAAGGATTGCGCATATGGCAACTTTTCAGAGCAAAAAGTTCTGTTTTTTGAGTTGTTAAAAGTAGGAAATATCCCGTGAAAGCTCCAATATACAAGGAAAACCCAGCAATCTAAGCGATTGCTGGGTTTTCACTTTTTGGCGGAGTGGGAGGGATTCGAACCCTCGCAGAATCCGTCAAGACCGCTATTTTATAAGGGATTTTTCTCAGTGTATGTAAATTCATATGTAATTTGGCAGTACCACATTATAGTCTTCCACCGCTTCACGCCGAATTTCTTCTTCGTCCTGAAATACCCCCATCGCCACGAGCTGCCGCATGAGATCTTGGATTGCTTCTGGACGGATTACTCGTGTCCTGTCACGGTAATAGAACTCCGGAATCTCGAAATAACTTTCAAAGAAGGCCGTTACGCGTTGCAGGTAGTTACCGCCCATTTGCCGTTCCTCTTCGCAGCGCACATATCAGCGACCACTCACCATCGGATATGATCTGCGTTGGCCGCCCGTATCCACCATGAATTTTGGAATGATCTATTTCATCCGGCATCAGAGGTTCGAACACAGTTTGATACTCGGCAAAATCCTCACCCCAATGTTCCTTTAAGGCCTCAGAGAACAGCTTCTTTAGGCGTTTGAATTGACGGTTTCGTTCAAGTGAACTCATCTCTTCCCATTTCATCTTCCGCTGCTCCCAAAGCCGTTGTCGCCGCGTTCTGTCTCATCGAGCGAACCAACTTCCATCAACTCGACGCGCTCATACGGGATGATAATCAGCTGTGCGAGTTTGTCACCTTCTGCGACGCAGTACATTTCATCGCTTGTGTTTACAAGCGTGACCATGATCTCGCCAGTATATCCTACGTCGATTGTTCCGGAGCAGATGATGCCGTGATTGCGGAGCAAGCCGCTCTTTGCTCTGATTGCCCCAAAGTATCCCTTCGGGATTTCGATATGGATTCCTGTGTGGAATGTACATCTTCCGCCGGCCGGAATGTAATTCCCCTTTGACGCATATAGATCCATGCCGGCGTCGTCCTGATGCGCATAGGTCGGTGTCTTCGCGCCCGGTTCTTTCACATATCGCACGCGGCTGTCTTTGAACTCTGCGCTGTTCAGAATCTTTGCCGCGAGCTGTTCCTGAATGCCGTGCATGTCTTCGTGCTGTTGCATGAGAGCGCCTTGGAGAAACCCACGCCAGTATGCGCAGGCCGTATTGTTCTTGTCTCCCTCCGCGTCGATGCGCTTCATTGCCATATCTACCACAGTCGTTTTTTCTTCGTACATTACCGCTTTCCTTTCCCATTGTAGTTGAACTTCTTGATATATGGGTGGCGCTCGAAGAAAGATTCGAAGTTTTTCCCGTATGCTTTCTTCAGAACCCGGTCGATCTGCTCCTGCTTGTAGTCTGCGTCATCGCAGTCTGTCCACGCGTCTCCGTACTCTTGGTCGAGTTCCATGACGCGCCGTGCGATCTTTTCGAGCCGCTTCTCTCCGAAACCTTCCTCGTAAAGGGCGATGCCAAAGAAGTCGGCAGCTTTCTGAAATCCTGTATCCATGCCAATCGTCAGCGCGGTTTGTCTTGCAATAGCCAATTTCTGCGCGTAGGTCAATCCGTTTCCCATCAGCATTCTCCTTCCAGATAGCACGAACGGATCGTGCTGCCGTCCCAAAGTGTGAACTCGACCGTATAGAAGCGTCCTTTCGGATGCACATATATGACCTTCCCGTAGAGCGTTTCTTTATCTGCTGGTCTGCCGCTCGGCTTGTCCGGCGAGAAATTAACGAGCCGTTTTACGGTTTGTCCTACTTGTACCACTTTTTCTTCCTCCGTCCTGCGGTCGGTAGACCCGGCCGTCTTTGTATGCTTTGTATCCTGCTTTTATCATGCTGCGGATAGTGTCATCATCGTAAATGCAGGATTCATGTTCGGTCATCATCATGCCTTTCCCGTCCAATGCCCTCACGATTTCAAACTTCATGGTCTCACCTCTCCCATTGGCCGTCTACGACCTTCCGCATGGTAGTGCGTCGATAGTCCTCTCGAATGAACGCTGCTATCGGAGCCTCGTTTGGCATAGCCTCGATCTTGTCAACGCATTCATCGTGGATGTACGTTGCAACCCCGTCGTACCAGATATCATCGTCCGGATAGATCTCGCCTCCGCACCATGCGCACATCCCAGTTGCAGGTTCCTGCTGCGCATCTTCAAACACTTTTCACACCCCCAGAAGTTCCTTCATCCCTGCGTAGTCCCTACGACCTTTTTGAATCCTACGGCTTTCTCCTATCATTTCGACTGGATGGCATTGTTCAAGCAGCCTGTCGTAAATGCGCTGACGCCTAATTTCTCCTTCGCCTTTCATTTGCTTCGGCGTGTAATTGCTTGTGATTACCAGCGGAACCCTCGCCCGATACAGTGCATCTACAATCGTAGTGATGTTCTCGTTCATGTATTCCGTGTCGCGCTCAACACCAAGATCGTCAATTGCTATAAGGTCATAGCGCGCCAGGTCATCAATAAATTCCTGTTTTCCATCCCAGAGTGATGCTATTTGGTTTGTAAGCCGCGAGAAAGTGGTCATCATGCACCGATAGCCTTTTGATACAAGTTCGTTTACAATACAGGCGGCAAAGAAACTCTTTCCTGTTCCGACCGTTCCGTAGAGAATAATTCCCTTTCCAAGCCGTCTGAGATAGGGAAAATTCTCACAATATTTCTTCATGCCAGCCGTAACGTCTGGCCGTGCCCCATCATCCTTGTCAAACGTACACTGAAACATATTGCAGTCCGAGTCAGGGAACGCCATTGTCCGCAGGCTTTCAATCCGCATGGCTTCTTCTCTTTCCTTGCGAGCCGCTTCTTCCGATTCCCACGACTCCTTCATGCATTTGCAGCCGCACGAGACAGTCATCTTGCTTCCATCCGGCAGGTCGACCTCTCGTTGCCGCCGGCCACCGCACTTCGTACAGTGAAGGAACCCGTCTTCTCCAAGCTCCGTTCCCTCGATTTTGGCAGGGACTTTTTTCGCAATCTTCCGCATCACAGCTGACATCCCCATCATGTCCACTTCTGGCTGCTTGTTTAGGTCTGCTTGTTTCCTCGCGCGGAGTTCCATCAATTCGTCCAAACTGGTGTTCATTTGTAGAAGTCCTCCGGTGAACCGTAGTCAAGTGGTGCGCTTTCTTTCAGAGATTGACGCGTATGGCCAAAATTGTTTTGGCTGCCACCTTTGTCTTGTGCTCGCGCCAGCCATGAAGTAATGAACACTTTGATTCCGCGACGGGTCTTGCGTTTCGCTGTGTTCGATTCGCACCATCCAGCCATCTTTCGAAGTTCCTGCATAACGTCAACGGCAGGGTAAAGTTCTTTCCACCTCGCAACGTCTTCGTCCGCAACATCGAAGAAAGATTTGTCATTCAGGATTAGCGAGATCACTGGCTGCGTGGAGACGGATTTTTCTGGCTCCGCGCAGGAAGTACCGTTAGGTACTTCTTCTATCTCTTTCTCTTTACTCTTATCTCTATCTCTATTCTCTATATCTGTATGGACATTTTCGCGGACATTGTCCGCACCATCGATTCGCTCAATGTTTTTTTGTGGAGGATTAAGCTGGCGTTGCTGTTTTTTCTGTGCAGCCCAATCTGTTTCACTCCCGACAAGATTTCCGTGATCTGTCAGGACAAGCGTTCCGTCAATATCCTCATAAACAAGCCCGAACGCCTTGTATAGATTGAGCGCCACCCGGATGGTATCAGCAGAAAACCACTTGAGATCTCGTTGGATTTTGGAAATGTCGTATTTGATAACGACCTCACCAATCTGCCGCGATAAACGCCCATTTGTATTGATGGTTTTGAGACAAAGCATTTGGTAGAGAACAACGTAGTTTGCGCCGTCTGGCTGTGACATGAAATAGTCGATAGTGTCAGAGGTCATAAAGTTCTCTTTTAACTTCATCCAGTAGAATCTCTTGCCTGTCGCCAATCAAGATTCCTCCGTTTCATCATCCTCGTAATACGGGGAAACGCAAACCCACAGGCCATGGTTTGCCGCGAGTTCTATAATGTGTTTGAGTTCTTCCATGTCAATTTCCTCAAGGATGAGCTTGTTGCTTGCCACGAGGTTAATATCATACAGGTTATCTGTGTCGGATAAAACCACTTTTGCCTTCATTGCTTATGTTCACCTCCCATCAAAACGGCAGATCATCCGAGTTTTCATCCAGCATCGCGAACCCTTCCGGGACGTCGTCTGCCGTCGCAGGCGTAGCTCCACTGGATTTCGCCGCTCCGTCTGTCTGTTTTCCACCGCAGAAGTAGACTCTGTCGGCCTCGATTTCAGCGTTGCGGCGCTTATTTCCTTCCTTGTCTGTCCAGTTGCGGATCTTGAGCCGGCCATCGACGATAGCCATGCTGCCCTTGTCGAAGTATTTTCCGACAAATTCAGCCGTCTGGTTCCATGCGTTCACGTCGAGGAAGTCCGTTTCACGCTCTTGCCCTTGTGCGACATAGTCTCGCTCGACGGCAAGTGTGAAGCTCGCCACGGACTTGCCGCTCTGCGTCACGCGCATCTCCGGCTTCTTTACGATTCTTCCCTGAATGGTGATTCTGTTTAGCATTCTTATATCTCCTTCGTTCGTTTCGTACTGCTGTCACGCCGCTGGCGGCGCTCTGAGCGGAGTTTGTAATTTTCACGTCTCCTTTTCACGCTTACGACCTTTCTCCGCTCATACGCCTCCTGTTCGCCCGTCGCGTCAGTAAGTTAGTATCAGGACGAATAGGATGACCCCAATCAAGAACGTGCTTACGCCGATGCTGATATACCGTAGGCGTTCTATTGATTTGCTTTCGTGCCTTGCCATGATGCAAAATACGCATCCGCAGAAGAGACAGATCGCATCTGCAATTGTGGCTAAGATTCTTGGTAACATGTTCATCTGACGCATTTCATCCCTTCCTTTATGAGTTCGCCGCGGCGCTTTGTGAACCCTGCCGTTGGCGTGAACCGCATGCGCTCTTTTGCTGCTTTCACTTTCCTCGAATTGTTTTTTCTTTGAAATTCGATGTAGTCTGGACATTGGCTGTGGCATCCGAGCTGTCTGCGTTCACAACCTTTGCAAGGAGCATTGATGATTGCGGCCATCAGTTCACCTCCTATCATCGGCAGAAGTACATTCCGTCCTGATACACCACGATCTCGGTTCCCTGAATGTACTCCGACTGAAAAATCACGTCATCCGGGAGCAGTTTTTCTCCAAGTAGTACCCGTTCGGCGCAGCGGTACGCACGTTCTACAGCGTCTTTCTCATCAGGGTCTGACGATCTATCTTTCCAAATGACGCCGGTCTTATCGAACGTGTTGTATTGGAGTGGCTGAGTCAGGACTTCTTCCATGGTGTCCGGATATCTTGGGTCGTTCATGCGGTTCAATATCACATTCCCGACCATAATGCGGGTTTCGTCGCTGCACTCGTCCCCGCCGGCCTCTGCGTAGATTGCGCGTGCCAGAAGTTCAAGGTCATACGGGTCATCTGTGATGAAGCCGCCAGCTCCCCCAATGCCGTCCTTGGTGTGCGGCGGATGGCAGAACTGGTATGTATCCGTTTCAGGTTCTTCCTCGCCTGCCGGTGCTGCTGGCTTTGATATCTCTTGACGTTCCTGCATCTCTTGATCTTCCATCGACTCTTCAGCGGTCTCCTGCCGTGCGTCAGATTCCGCTTGAATGTTGGATATCGCCGTTTCAATATCGTCTCGAAAGATCAGCAGTGTCACCGACACGAGCGTCAAGATTGTGCAAGCGCAGAACAGGAATTTTCTCATGATGCCTGTCCTCCGTTGGCTGATTCAGCAGCGAGCAGTTTCTTCTTTGCTTTGTAGTACCGACTATTTTGCGCTGACAGACCCGGACGTTCTGCGTAGTATGCCCGTTTCTTGGCTTTGATTTCCTCCGCGTGTTCTGCGTAATAACGGCGGTTGGACTCGCGTCTGTCTCGGTTTTTATCGCGTTCTGCACGCCGTTCCGATGCTTTTCCGTCATACCATCCGATGTGTTTGAAGCTTGCCGCGTAGCAGCTTTGGCAGCAGTAATACGTTGTGGCCTGCCGCTTTCCGTCCCTTGGAACTTGTCGCATGAACGGCGATGCAGAGCTTGTAACGACCATCTGCCCACAAGTACCACACGGGCGGATCAGTGTCAGCCGGCGGTCAGTCTTTCTTCTCTTGCTCATACTGCTGCACCAGTCGCTCCAAGTAGAACTGTGCCTTTTTCAGATCTTCTACAGGCTTCCCTTTGAACGGATGCCGCCAGATGTACTTGACTGTCTGCCATGCCAAAACTGCCGCCACCGGTTCGTCCCATCCTTCGACCATCGCATTCAGCGCGTCGATACACTCGATAGATCCGGCGTTGTAATGGCTCGGGTGCACGACAGCGTCACTGGTGGGTTTCGTACAGTCCTGATTCATGAATGCGTTGACCTGCGCCATCGGTTTTTCTGCTGATACAGGAAGAACCAGTCCTTGATTCCAGCAGTCTGCGCAGTTTCCTCTTTCCCCGTCTTCCATGCAGAGATCAAAAGGTGCAGGTAGAATGTCTCCGTACTCACGTGGGCAACCAATGATTCCGCCGCCCGAAGTTTTACTAGCTGCATCCGGGCGATGTTTCAGCACAAATTCACGTTGTGTCATTTCTTCACTACCTCCGGTTTGTAATACCTGCATCCGCAATCGACCGCTCCACCGAAGAACTGGCTCGCCGCATTGCAGCAGGTATATTTGTCCCAAGCGTTGCAGCCCATGCATGTTCTCTGTTCGGTGACGGGTTCCTCGCGTGCGGTCATTGCCGCTGTTCCTTTTCGTTCTGACATTCCTCATTGTCCTTTCGTTCAAAACACTTGCATCCGCAGTTGACGAAATCCGCACAATGTGGGCTGTCTCCGTTGAAGCAGACCCATGTGTACGGTTCCCACCACATGCAGCCTTCGCACTTCCTTCTCATTGGGCTTTCCCCCTGATGAAGTACCGCTTATACCGTGTCGCGTCTCCAAAGCGGTCTGTAGCCGTCTCCCAGATATCCTCGACTTCGTATCCGTGCCGGTGCTTCAAGTCCCAGATTCTAGCTCCAAGACGCGTCGTGCCGAGTTCCTTGGTTGCTTCCATCTGTGTGATTGAGCCGTGCTGCTTACAGTAAGCAACGATTCGTTCGCAATCGTTCATGTCATCCATCCTTTCTGCACGTCTTCCCAGTTCCGGCAAAGCATCGTGAGCGAAACATATGCAATTGCTTCGTTTTCAACTTCTACCCAGAACTTTCCATACATGCTGACCACACTGATTTCATAGACTTTTCTGTGTTTCAAGCCGTGATAGCCTGTTTTTCCCGTATACCGCATCCGGATTTTGCTTTCCTTTGCGACCATCACAAACACCTCCCTAATTCCACTATAGCAAACGCCCGAAATCGAATAGGTCATATTCCAGAAGCCCCCGCACACCTGATACGTGCGAGGGCTTCTTGTGATTTTTGCGGGTCGTATAACCTCACCACAAGCTTGTCTGTGTCGTTTCCGTGACCGCTGCGCAGTTCTTCACGCTCTGTTCGTAGTAGCTTGGTTTAAGCTCCACGCCAACGAACCTGCGGCCGTTCTGCAAAGCCACAACGCCCTCAGAGCCGATTCCCATAAACGGACTGAGCACTGTATCGCCGGGGTTCGACCAGAGATTCAGTGCGCGGCGAATGACAGTAAGCTGAAGAGGACAAACATGTTTCTCATCCTTTTCATCGCGTGCGGAGTTTGCCTGCAAGGTATCTGATGGATTGATGTCCGTCCAAATTGGGGATGCATACCGCTGCCAAATGGAAACCGGGAAGGATTCGTTCGTGTGCTCGACTCTTTCCGGGTTTTCTCCAGGTTTGCGCATTGCAACCAGATAATCTGGGATGCCCTGTCTGGACATACAGGAATCCTTTTTGAGTTGCTTGTGCAGCAGGCCGAGCGCTTTTGTGCGCTGCATGGCAATCACGGGGTCTTTCCAGATGCAGACCTCAGAATGGTAGATGAAGCCTTCCTTCTGGAATGCACGAATCAGATCTCCACGGAAATCTTTGATTCCGATATACCCGTCACGTTCTTTGGAAGTCGGCAGGTTCATGCAGTGGACAGCCATGATACGTCCTGGCATCAGGATGCGGTACAGTTCCTTGATGATGAAACTGAAATGCTCAAAGAACTCGCCATCGGACTTACAGTTTCCAAGGTCGCGGTCGCTGTTTGAGTACGTGTAGAGCGATGCAAAAGGCGGAGAATAGATTTCAAAGTGAATGCTGTTGTCCGGGATTCCGGGAAGGATTTCGCAGCTGTCGCCGTTATAGATGTCGTAGCGGTCAGTGATAACTTCTTTCTTTACGAAACTTTCAGCCATGCTGGTACATTCATCCTTTCATTTGCAAAGTAGGTTTCTGTGATTCTGGTGGTGTGCCGTACATCGGCACTGAGGATATCCTTTGTATACTTCACAAGCTCCTGCGTCAGCCGGATGGCATCGGCCTGCTTGCGCTCGATATTGGCTTTTACCGCTCCCTCCGCGTCGGAGATCACGATGTACACGTCAACCGGTTTTGTCTGACCGTATCGCCAGCACCGGCGTACAGCCTGATAGTAGGCTTCAAATGAGTCGGAAAGACCGACGAATACCTCCTGGCAGCAGTGCTGCCAGTTCATCCCGTAGCAAAACACCGCGGGCTTGCTGATGAGTATTTTTCGTTCTCCTTCTCTCCATCGACGCTCATATTCGATTTTTTTATCATCAGGTGTCGAGCCACGGATGGAGAACGCTTTATCACCAAGCAGCCGTTCCAATTCGTCCTGTTCTGCGTTCAGATCGCACCACAAGATGCACGGCGTGTCTTCTATTGTGGCAATTTCAGACGCTTTTTCCGTGCGCATGTCCATACTGTCCCGTCTGGCTTTACGGCGTTCCATCAGAGACATGGACACCTGCGGAAGAAATCCGATCTGACCGTCGTCAGCTTCGATCATGTCAGACAGGCAGACGATCTCATGCAAGCGGAGTTCAGGAAGGTCAAATCCAGCCATTTCATACCCAAGGTCTGACGGCTTGGTCATGCAGCATGCCCAGCTTGCAACCCACGCGAAGAACGCTTCCTGCGCATGGCCTTTCAGCCGCCACTTCTGCGTTTCGCCACCGTCGTGCACGAAGTAGGTTGCCAACATCTCAGTCCGACTCATGATTTCCAAGAACTCCGCATGATTGCCCAGTTCTACATAGTCATTTGGTGACGGCGTGGCTGTGCAGCAGAGCTTGTACGGAGTGAACTTGAACATGTCGATTAGTGCCTGCTTCGTTGCGCTTGTGTAGTCCTTTAGGATACTTGATTCGTCGAGAACCACGCCGGCGAATGCAGATGCGTCGAAGTTCCCGATGCGGTCATAGTTGGTGGTGTAGATGCCGACATCGGCAATTGCGCCCATGTCCGGCGCGTATGTAGCCTTAATGCCGAATTTCTCGCCTTCACGCACAGTCTGATGTGCAACGCTCAGTGGCGCGACCACAAGAACGCTCTTTCCGGTATGTTCACAGACCTTCTCAGCCCACGAAAGCTGCTGTATGCCTTTTCCGAGGCCGCAGTCTTCAAACAGAGCGGCTTTCCCCTTTTTCAGTGCCCACCGCACGATATCTGCTTCGTACTGAAACAGGTGCTTATTCAGTTCGCTGCACTCAAATCCAGCATCAACCGCAACATTTTGCTTTGATTTCAGAAATTCCAAGTAGCTTTTGCTCATGTGTTCTCCTTTTTCTTAATCTTCGCCGAGGTTGAAATTCGGAATGGATAGAAGCAAAACACGTTTTTGAAGGTCTTCCGCACCATCTCTGTAGCAGCGAAATCCGGGACATAAGAGCAAATCGCAAAGTATTCCAGATCGTTATCGCTGTGTGGAAGCATAGGGAACGTGTTCTGCAAAAAATCCTGTATGCTCTGGTAGTAATGCGTAGCGTTTGCTGGCTGAAATCTTTTCAACCGGTCCACGACATCCACGCCGATGTACTGATTATGGTCTTTGAAGAAATAGCTCTGCGCGGCCAGATAGCATCCGAAATCGATCACAGTTGCCTGATGCGGGATAATCTTGCTTAACGCATAGTAGTTATCTACAAAGCCAAGGAAATCCGGCTCCAGTTCGCACTTGGGCTGACTCAATATGGCTCCGACTTCTTCTGGCGGTATGAGTTGCAGCAGTTCACGGTTTGCCTTCTCAAAAAACCGCTGTCCGTCATTTGTCATCTTCCGCCCCCTACTTTCCCAAGAGAGCAGAACCCGTCGTTTGGCATGACCAAATTGCTTGCAGAGCAAAAGCCACAGTCTACAAATATTCCACGACAGGAAACATCCACGTGGCGGCCTTCGCAATCCTTACAGCGTGTAACCTGCACTGCATCCACTGCCGGCAGTCTGCTGATCTCGGCAAACGCAGCGGCATAGTCCCCGGATGTCCGGCGCACGATTTCGAGTGCGTCCTCCCTGTAAATCAGCTGCTTGTCCATCATGTCTCACCATCCTTGATTTCAGCCAGCCAGAATTTGCGTTTGCATTCAGGACATACTTTATTGTCGTTTTCTGTGCACCAGCCTCGATCATTTCTATCGTGGAATGATCTATCGAATAGTAACGGGCAGATTTCGATACACCCGTCTTCAATAGCGTCCATCAGAGGGAACAAGTTTAGAAGCTTGTTCTGCCGCGTAATAACGGGGTGTTCTTTTGCCCACTGCTCAACAGCTGCAACGCACTTCTCCGCGTTGTCGGCAATTTCAATCATATGGCACCCGTTAGGAAGCCACTCCAACGGGCATCCTTCGCACGCTCTTACAGGATTCTCCTTGGAATCAAAATATTCGCACATTCTCTTGTATTCTTTGATATACGTCACAGCATCCATTTTCTGTCCCTCCTACATCCAGATCATATCGCATTTGTTGTCCACGCAGTCCTGCAAGATTGCCTTGAAATCCCGGAACATCGCGCAATTGCTGCGTCCAGCATAGCCGTAGCAGATGTTGTCGTCGTAGTCCCCGATGACCTTCAGGATTTCCTTGCAGGCTCCGTAGCGGATTTTCCCATCACAGTCGCTCTCAAGCAGGAAATTCACGACTTTCACTGGAATGTCGTTCTCCGTAATCAGCCTGATTGCTTCCGTGTCCCATTCCGTATAGAACTTCTTTTCCTCATCCGGCCGCATGAGAGGCGGTGCATCGTATAATTTCTTGTAATGCCCGCAGAACGGTTCCCCCAAGAGTTCTGCCACTTTGTTCCGCAGCCGCATGAAGCCGCTGTATCCGAGGTCGATTCCCCGACCGGTTTTCTTGCATTTAATCGTTACGCCCATTTTCTTCCCATCCTTCTCCATTTCCGCTGATTTCAACCGTTCCATCCGCCTTTACCCAAGTGTTGTTTGCGTTCCATGTCACATGACATGAACCGCAGTAGGCTGTTATAATCCCAATTCCTTCTTCTTCCGCCCGCCTTCCACGCTTCGCCATTTTCCCATTTTTCAAAATCGGGTATTCGCGCGCATATGTATAAAAGCTGGAAAGAGTCATCCGTCCGCCGCAGTGCGGGCATTTATTTGCCAAAACCCATTCACCGTACATTGCCGGCCTCCTTCGGTTGTCCGTAGTTGCAGAACCCGTCTGGTACTGGATCGTCCAGCCCGCGCCTATTCGCGCAGTACGGGTCATTTTCGTTGTTCCGGCGGAAATCCTTACAGTTTTTGCACCGCGTTACACGAACAAAGTCTGGCTTCGACCGTCTGCTGATTTGTTTACTCATTTCGAGCATCTGTCTTGATACAAAACTGCTATCGATGTCGTTACCCATCACTTTTCTCCTTTCTCTCCATAGCTACAAAAACCGTCTGCCGGCATTCTCTCAAATGATTTCATGCACTTCCCCTCTGGGCCAGTATCTTTCCCGTAAGTATCCGGGTCACTGTCCCATAACTTGCAGTCCTTGCACCGCACCACAATTTCTGCATCGTTGATCGTAGGCGCACCATCTAAGTAATCTATGATCGAGTCGGCTTCCCAGTCTTCAATTTCTCCGTTTTGGCGGTTCTCCACCGCCTTATTGTAGATTGCATCTGCGTCAATTAGGCGCACTTTCGTCACCTCCGCCATCTGACTTCTTGGTGCTGCTGCTGTAATGGATCATCGTGAATATCGCGAAAAACGCAATCCACCAATGCCCGAATCGGTCGGCAAGCCAAAACCAGGCCATAATATTGATGATGTTGTAAGTGAGACAAGCTATCATTCGTTCCCTCCGTCCTCCATTTTCGCACCGCAATGGCAGTACGGTTCTTTCTGCTTGCATGTTCTTCCGCATCGGTCGCACCTATACACCACATAATCGTGCAAAATAGGTTCTCCGACATCGTCATACTCAACAGGCAAAAGCGTCTGTCCCTTTTCTTCCATCCACCGCCCATGCACCACTGGCGCAACGTCGGCGGCGGGCAATTCCCGCAGTTTAGCAAGCAATAGGCTTGTCCGCGCCACGGGAGCCAGATACATCTCGTTTATCCATTCACTTGCCGCTTTCAGCGCATTCGTGCGGCTAATATAACCTTCAATCATCGTGCATCCTCCTCATTTTTGCCCCGCAGTCCTCGCAGTAAGATGCACGGTAGTCATCCCATTCGTGTTCTTCACCACAATTTGAGCAGATCTGCATGCCGTCTTCCTCCAGCCATACGCCATACACAATCGGCGCAGCATCAGCGGTTCGCTGGCGCAGCAGGAGCGTTTTCACACGCTGAGGTGTCCAATTCGGATTTTCCGCGTTGCAGGATTCAAAGTCTTTCAGCGCCTCGGTTCTGCTGATAAATTCTTCAGTCACAACGTTTCCCATCGTCAAACTCCTTCCAAGTGTGGTACAGTGCCCATGCCAGCGGGTCACGGATGAACGCCAGTTTTTTCGCTTCCGCGTATTTCTTGTCGAGGACGCTCATGGCCTTTTTCCACGTGCGATCTCCGACGTGCTGTTCTGCTGGGAAGTATGTTCTTTCCAGCCTGTCGATGTCCCCGACGTGCAGGCGAGCTGTCCCACGCTCGTCAAAGAGCGCGTAGACATCTTTGTCTTTGATGTAACCGGCCATTTCAAAGTTCCTCCTTCCTCAGTGGTGCGTCCTCAAATTCCATTTTTCGATTGCCGCCGGCCGTTCGTCTTTCACGGCTTTCACTGCTCCATAGTCTGTAAATTCAACTTCTACTTCGTAATCTGTCTTTGGAGTCTTGATGTTGCACTTTTGGCAATAGATTCCGAAGCGCCATCCCGTCAAATCTTCAGCCCTATGGATTCCTGTGATAAAGAATTTTGCTTCGCCTCCGCAGAATGGGCACGGTTTAAGATTCGACATTTCTATTCACTGCCTTTCTCTCTTTTACGATTTCCCGCCGGGAGCTGCGCCACATCATCAGGAGCATTTCTGAGAGTGGCCGCGTCCGGTTTTTTCTCCTCGAATTTTTCTTCGTAACCAACGTTGGTCTCCCGAAGAACGAGCCTTCAGGCATCTGCGGGCACATAACGCCGACGTTGTAAGGAAGAACCATATGGACCTTTTCGTACACCTCATGCGGCATGACGTAGTAGTTAAAATCACCGATCATATTGTGGCCGTTCTTCGAGTAAAAGTCCTCAACGGAGGACTTGATCTCGTAGCAGTACACATCGCCCTTCTCGATGCCGGACACGCTGTTGTTGACCGGCTTGAACTGCATATAGTCCACGCGAATGGGAGAAACGCTGCCGTAGTCGAACGTGACTTCCTTCGCCCAGTAGATGCGCGGGTCATTCTTCGGGTCAATATGTTTTTCCAGCAGCTCCGAAAGCCACTTCGTCGTTTCTGGTCTGTTCATTATTTGTCGGTGTCACCGGCCTTTCTTTTGTGTGTGGATCGTGTTGCGGCTGCGATGTGGTTGAGGTATATGTCACTGCGGCCTGTGGGCATTTGGCACATTCTCCGTCGCAGTATTCATATCCCGCGCCGCACGGATGGAGTGCATAATCACGTCTGAGATACGTCCACATTGAATTTCTCCTTTTCTTTTTTCAGAGCCAATTCAGCTTCTTCGCGCGTCAGGAAAACCGTCTTACCGATATTACTGATTCGCTCATAATCTCCGTAGGCTTCGCCTTCTACTTCCAAATAAATTGCAACCGCCATAACGTGCAGAGGAATTATAGGGTCTGTTTCTGCAGCATAAAGAACATCACCTACTTTGCACGGCAGCACGACGCACCGGCCGGCCTTGTCGGCCTCGGCAAGCTCACGGAGGCGGCTCGGCTCCATCCCCAACGCTTTTTGTGCAGCCTGGTTTAGCACCATTTGCCATGTGAATGGCGCATTGAGGTCTTCCGGCGTTAAGTCCGTGTCCTCGTAAGCCGCAACGCGCCTCATGAGCTGGTTCCGACATTTGCAAAGCGTGCATTGCCTTGATGTTTTCAGCCCGCAGCTGTCACAATCCATGACTGCATTACCGTCGGGGAGCCTTTTTGTCAGTCGTTGCATGGGCTACTTCCCTCCAATCAAGAGTTGATTCTGACGATAGCATTGAAACAGCGTCTGCCCTTTGTCGTTGAGCATGTACGGGAGGAAGATTTCGTCCATTTGCACCATCTCGGATTCCAGAATCGCCATCTGCGCAGCTACCCAGTCCTTCACAATCCGCCAAGCGACACGCTCGGCCTGATCGCGGTCACATTTGACCTTTTGCTTTGTGAGCACGGCCAACACAGCATCAACGTTTGCCGGTAGTTTGACACCGCGAGGGCCGTTCGGTGTGTCAATCAGGAAGGACAGCGCCGAAATGTGCCCGTCATCGTCAAAGTCCTGCATGATTTTCTTCGCACCATGTTTGACGAGCTGCCCCTGAATCTCACCAAGCGTCGCAAACACATCGACCTTCGTCGTGTAATTCATGATTGGCATGGTTTAATCCTCCCCAGCCGCAATCGGAAGCGGCATCCAGTGGGTGACATAATATCCGGTGAGTGGAGCATCTTCGATGCTCAGAAGAGCATTGGTAAGGACTTCACTTGCTTCATCTCTTCCGATGTGCCATATCTTTTGTTCGGTGTCAAAAACTGCGGGCGAAACGAACTTCCTATCATACGTTTCATCTGTGAATGGATTACTTACTGACTCCATGACAGTAACAGTGCAGCTCACCCACCCATATGCATCTTCCGCCTGCGGAAGTTTGTCTTTGACACTGATCCACACCGGCATGTGGTCCAGCAACTTGTTATATGCCTGTGTCAAGGTGCTTAACGAGTTGTCCAGCTCCGCAGTTTTCAATGTCAACCGCTCAATTTCATTGAGCGCAGCTTTCGCCAATGTCCCTCCGGCAGCCCTCAGTTCCTGTAAAATCTCTTGGTGCGTCATCTTTCAGTTCCTTTCATTACTTTCGTTCGCGATGATATAGCTGACAATGGCATTCACGCACTCCCATACCACCCTCGACGCCGGCGTACTGTTCCATGTCCTTGCTGGGAACCATGCAGGGTCTAGCCCCGCATATTGAAAAATCTGTTTACTCAATGCTTCTGCCTCATCTGCGCTCAACTTCTCCACTTCATACTGAAGTGGAAACCGACGAACCAGCGCCGGGTCAAGTCGGTCGAACCTGTTTGTGGTTCCGATGACAATAACGTTGTTGGGCAGCCGATCCATCTCCTGCATAAGTGCAATGACGACTCTATTCATTTCTCCGACATCTTGATCTTGCCCACGCGCCAAACCTATGGCGTCGATTTCGTCGAAGCAAAGGACACACGGAGCAGATTTCGCATAATCAAATACCTTCGCGACGTTAGATTGCGTAGATCCCAAATGGGAATCTACCAAACACGAAAATCGTACATAAACAAACGGCAGTTTCGCCTTATGTGCGATGTACCGCGCCAACTCTGTTTTGCCGCAACCGCTTCTTCCGTGGAGGATAAGCGCAGGCAGATAAGATAAGCCAATTTTGGAGAGCTTATCCGCCGCTCGATATACATTCAGCAGCTGCTCAGTGATTGCCTTTTCGCCATCTCGCAGCAAAAACTTTCGTTCCGGGAAGATTTCTGAATCCTCCGCTTCCAGAAGCCCTTGCAGATTGGGCGGCAGTTCTACGAAGCTCTTTTTAGCCTCTAACCTGCGTAACATTTCCGCCCGGAATCGCTCGTCTTTTTGAGTTTTCGTTTCTTCCAGAATGATTTTTGCCTGTTGCCTTGCGTGTTTGATATCACCATCGCAAACGTAACGTAGCAGGATTTTTTCACGATCTGTCATTTATACATCTTCTCCCATTCCAATCCGCCAAACATAGTGGTTTGCTCCATGTCCGGTTCCTTTGTCTGCGCCGACCTACGTTTTTCTGCCGGCCTGTATTCCCGTTCTGGGTTAAGAACGTCAATCGAGCAAAATTCGAAGTGCGGGCAGCGGTTCAGCCGCGTGATCTGACGGTCAACTCGAATTTCGTCTTTTGGCTTACACCAAATCATGTCATCATCTTGCAGAAAAGCATTTGCGCAGTAGCGGCAGTATTGCTTCATGATGAACCCCGTCACTTGAAAATGACCATTGCGGAGTAGGACACCAACCAGCTATATCCGGTATATGTAGCGCAGTGCTGATACTGGATTTCGATTTCTTCATCGCTGCATCCTTCAAGCACTGCATTTAACTCACTTGCGAGATCTTTCACATTGCTTGCTGTAAAAATTTCGACTCTCATTTCTTCTCCTTCTTGTTCAGCAGATAGTCGGCGCGAAGCGCCCGCGTGAACCCGTTATCTGGGGTCTTCCCGTTATGACTCGGCGTTTTATCCAGCGCGGAACGGCACAGGCTCAGACAACGTTCGCAGACTTTATATCCGGATGCCGGCGGTGACTTCCCACATTTCTTGCAGAGGACAACGCCGTCCATCGCTGTCTTTGGGGTTGTTCCGTTTCGCCAGTGCCAGTTATTCGATGCACGGCGCGATTTCGCTGCGCATTCTGCACACATCTTGTATCCTGGACGCGCTTCTTTCTTCCCGCACGCCGTACACAATCCTTCCGCAGCTCGATTCCTTGCCACTTCGGAAGCCTTTGCGATCTGCCGCGCAAGCCGTTCTTTCGACGGTTTATAGTACTTTGGGACATAATCGTTGATGCAGTCCGGATACGGACAGTTGAAGCAGTCATTCTTCTTGCATTCCATGTTGTTCAACCCTTGGTATCACGGTGACGCACTTCCCTAACGGAACGCCAACCGGTTCATTACTCCATACAGGGAATCGCATGATGGTAAGTCCCCGGCAGATGGGTTCTGGCACCGCACATACATGTGCCTGAATTTCGAGCCGTACTGTGCCGTCTTCGTTTTTTGACGTAGATACCCAGCCATCAGGAATTTCCCGATTCAATTCAAAGTCGCACGTTGCTCCGGTCATGAGTCCGTTGCAAAAATCAGCCTTTGTGTTAAATTTTGAAAAGACAAGCGCCATAAACTGTTTCGCAACATCACGCCGGGTGGGAATATCACAGCCATTTCGGCAATCGCTCCAAGCAAAGATGTCCTTTTCGTCCGCAAACGCGATTCTGTTCATTTCGTCGTTCCTCCATCCCACAGGAGCGGCTTCCCATCAGCGTCAACCATTACACAGACACCGCCGGCACTACTCCGGATCATGTACATCACGCCCGTTTCGGTATCGACATACACGCAAAGTGCGGAGCCGCTGTCTTTCATGACCCGTTGAAACCGCGGATTGTTGTTGGATTCTACGATTGCCGTTTCAGCAATGCTTTCGTCCACCTCATTTGACACACAATGTGCGCGTATTGCCATTGCCATCACCACTAGGTAGATCACTAAAAGACCGATCCCAGCAGCAAGCTTCCATTCAGATTTCATCCCTTATCCTCCCGGTCGTATATCGTGCCGTGCGGAAACACATCAAGGCACGCGCCCAGGATTCGATGTCCTGCGTAGAACGCGCAAGTCTCAAAATCCCACCGAACCACATACTCGCCGTCTTCCCCGAGGATTCCAACCAAGTCACCCTCATACACGTCATCCCCGTCGATGTCAGCGAACCCAGTGTTTTGCCCAATCGTTTGAGGGTCTACCTCTACAGCCGTGTTGAACGGCTCCCCGTTATCGATGAAGTATTTCCCCTGGCACGGCCGGCCACTGTTTTCAACTCGGCCAATCAAGTAGCCATACACCCATTCGCCGCTTTTTACCGACTTTCCTCTAAACGTAATATCTCGCAAAATTTTCCCTCCTATTGTTGTCTCAGACCTCAACGCACTCATTCTGTCGGATGTTCACGCGATGCCCGTTCACATCGATCACATATCCAACCGATTTCACTGCGCCCTGCCCTTTATACTTCTCCGCCTGATACTCGCGCCCAACGTCAGGTCGAAAGACCTGAAAAAGCTCTTCGAGTGTCTTCGTCACGCGGATCTTCACAATGTCATACGGAAGCTTCCCACGCTTCTTAATTCCGAATCCCACTGGAACCATCCCATTCGCAGCCCGCCATTTCCCCGCACAGCTTTGGCAGCAGAACCTCGGGGCATCATTTCTATGTTTCAGCTGTTTCGTCACTTCCGCACCGCAGTACTCGCACCGGAATGTAATCTGCGCCACTCATCCGTCACTTCCCTTCTACGCGTTTCACGAGATTCTTCGTGCAGTCGATCCCAAGCATCAACGTCTCAAGCTCGCTCTGCACGTCCACCCCCTGCGCTTCAAACCACTCCCCAAGCTCCCACTTGAGTTCCTGCGCCTCCATCGCCGTATCCGCCAGCTTATGCAGCCTATATCTGATTCCTAACGGCACTCTCACTCCAAAAGCACCTCCTATGTTCATTCGGAAGCTCTCGTTGCTTCACTAATTGCACTATATCAAACGCCCCAAGCTAAATAGGTCATACTAAAATTTGGGAAACGCCACGCAGAAGCCGTACTATCCTTACTCCCTACCTGCGCCCCATCCGCCCCATACCCGAAGGGTTCCTTCTATGTTGCCGTAAGGCAACCGCGCAAATTTTATTTTTTTGGGGTGCCCCCTATCCGATTCCGATTTTTTCGCCCCAGTTTTGGGAAACACCCCCTCCCCCCCTACATCCAGGCAAAAAGAAAGCGCCGGCCAGAGCCGACGTCGGAAAAACAAGTATGAAGAGCCACGTGGAAGCGATTAAGCCGACCCGTTGGCCACAGTTGTCGGTATTGATCTCCGATGGTTGCGAGCAAATGACGTTTGAAGCCGATACTTGAGGTGGATTTTGAAACGAATTGCCGAACGCGTGAGGGGTGGGAAGTGCTATTGGCCTTCCTGGAAAAAAGAGCGCAACAGGACTTGTAAAATGGGGGGTACCTTGCAAGCCGTGACGCGTTTCTTGCATTTCTGGTCAGATGCTGTTTCCTTTATGGCCTATAATGGAAACAATATTACTTCATTTTTGCAAGATTTCATTCATTTCCATGCAGAACTCGGAACTTTCGGCAGATTTTTGCATGACGCGCCCGGCTTGCTGTGGCTGATGGCAGACGCTTGGCAGGCCGTGGGGGCTGACAATGCCCGTTTTTGCCGCCTGAACAGAGCGGAGCCGGGAACACTTCCCCCGCGCTGCTGTTGTGGGGTGTTGTTGTGTGCAGTTGCTCGCGGTTGCGTGGTGGGGTGTAGGCATGCAGGGGGTTGGATGGGCACGGCTTGGGCTGGTTGGCAGTGGGTGGCGTGTGGTTGGGTGATGCTAAGATATACTGTAGTATACTCGACCGGGCGAGAAACACACGCGCACGCACGACGCGCGGGCACGCATACGCGACGCGGGCGCACGCGCGCGCGTATATAATATAGTGTGGTGCTGCGCGTGCTGTTCGCGGCGTGGTGGGGCTGTGGGCGGCTCTGGTGGGGTGTTGGTGGCTGTGATTGGACGTGGTGCAGTGCTAGGGGCTGCGTGCGGGCTTGTGTGGGGCGTTAAGCCTGCGCAAGGTAGCGGGCGCGGATGGATTCAATGCGGCGCTGTATGGTGCTCTTGCTGGTGCCGATGGTGGCGGCGATGGCGCGGACGGTGATACCGGCAGCAAGGGCGCGGATGATTGCGCGGTCGATGTCGTCGACGGCTGCGGCCTCGATAGCGGCGCGGGTGATGGCTGCATCCTCGGGGCTGCTGACAGGCTGTGCGTTTACGCCGGGGGTGGTATCGGCTACAGTCTGGGCGTAGTCGTCGCCGTCCTTGTCGTTGGTGGTGATCAGCTGGCAGCAGTTGGCCGCGTGGCGGTATTCGGCGCGGGCGATGGTGTGCGCGGCCTGCGTGCAGGCAGCAAAGAGGATGTGCGCGAGCGGGCGCGGCTCGTCGCTCTGGTCGTTGCGATCAAGGGCAGGCGCGACGCGGGGCCATGCTTCGGCGGCGACGGTCTGGGCGTCGTCCGGGCATTTGATCCACTCCGTGTCGGCGGCGCGTCCGGTGGCCTCGGCGCGGTGCTTGACGGTCCACGCCATTTTCTGCAAGGCGGTATATTGTTCCTCGCCGCTCATGTTCTCCCACTCGCGGCGGGCTGCTGTGGCAGCTTTGGCGGCTCTGTGCGCCTCTTTCAGGCAGATGGCAAACTGGGCGCGGCTGCGGGTCTCGGGGTACTCTGCGACGGTGGCGCGGTACAGGCTCCACGCCTTGTGCATGATCTGTGATTTGCTCATGGTGATGATCTCCTTTGTCCGGTTTATTTGATGGGGCGGGGCCGCTTTGGTGCCCGGTGCGGCTCTGCTAGGGTGTCCGGGGCGGCTGGTGTATCAGTCGGCCAGATACGCGGCAGGATTGGCCGCGACGGCCTTAATGGCGCGGTTTACGGCGGCTTTGCGGTATCTCCTGTCGGTGTCACTCCCCCAACGGTGCGATTCGTAGTGATTGTTAATCCGCTCGACGTGGTCAAAATTCAGGTGGTTCCGCTCCATGCAGGCGCGGGCCATAGCCGGGCACCACTCGCCGAAGGTTTCGAGCGCGTGCCGTTCGTCGGCGTTGATGTGCAGTAGGGGCAGGCGGCGCGCCTGCTGGTTGGTGGTGCTCATGTTCTCGCCTCTCCGGCAACGGTAAACTCTCCGGCCCATGCCTGCAAGATGGAGCCGTGCTCCATTACGGCGGTGATCCAGCCGCTCACGTTTGCGGCCTTGCGGCAGCGGATGATCTGCCCGCGTCCGGCGTTGTAGTCGATTCGCAGGCCCTCGGCGGCTGCGGCGCGGATCTCTTCGGGCGTGTGCCATTGCGGGCGGTTCGTGGGGCTAATGTTGATCGGTAGGTTATTCATGGTGCAGGCTCCTTTCAGGTTGTCCCGGCGGCGTGTGCCGCCGGGTTGGTGGTTGGTTAGATGATGTACAGTGCGCCGTTGATCTCGACGCTGACGGCCTCTTGCTGCATTTCGGCTTTGATCTGCTGGGCCAGCGTCAGCACGTCGGGCAGGTGCTCGCGGAGCTGGGCGGCGGTGCAGGCGGCGTATACGATGGTGACGGCCTCTCGGACCAGTCCGGCGGACTCGCTCAGCCAGTAGCCGGTGTTCTGCTGGGCGGTTGCGCCGCCGAACCAGCCACAAAAATCGCGGGCGACGCGTTCAACCTGCGCGGCGTTGTCGGTGGGCTTGTCGGTGTCCGTGGTGCTGGGCACGTACAGGGCCACGCGCTGCGGGAGCGTCACGGCCTGCTGCATGATCTCGGCGGTGTCCTGCGCTTCCTGCGCTTCCTGCTCCTGCGGCGCGGGCGGCGCGTACTTGCTCATAGCCTGCGCAAGCTGGTTGATGTGCGCGGGGTGGATTTCTGCGGGCTGGTAGATGCTCTTTGCTTCCAGCTCGTCACGGGTCGCGGCGGTCTCGATGGTGGCGGCCCACTCGCGGGAGCTGGGCCAGATTCTGCCGTCCCACTCGCCGACGGTGTTCACGATCTCGGCGATAGCCTCGCGGGCGGTATCGTATCCGAGGCGCTCCACGATAGCGGCGACGGTCTCGGCGGGGGTCCGGTCGCTGGTTTCGCAGTAGATGTTTACCACGGTTTTGATGTTCGCGCGGGTGGTCTTGATCTGCTCGCGGCGGGCGGTGATCTCGGTTGCATTCATTTTCATATTGTTTTCTCCTTTCCCTTGTGGGGCATTCGTTGTTTCATTTGATGACTTGATTATATATTCGATTAATCGTATAGTCAAGTTGGTTAAAATGTTGCGGTTAATCGTTGTTGTCTGTATGATTAACCACATATTTTGCTTGAAAAGTTCGGCTTTCTCCACTTTTTAACGTGTTGATTGTGTTAATCATACATTTTGTGAAAAATTCAACAAATGTTAATCGTATATTTTGTGCATTTTTACGGTGGTACAAACCAGCCGCAGCCGGTAGAATAAAAGGCAGAATGCAGGACGAAAGCGAGGATACATATTATATGCCCGTAAAAAATCCAAACAGCCGCAAAACCGATGCAGAGCGGCGCGCGCAGAATAAGTGGGAGCAGGCCAACCGTGCAACCTTGGGCGTAAGGGTAACAAAGGCAGACGGCGAGGCGTTCCGGGCGTGGTGTGCGGCGCGGGGGCAGACGGTCAACGCGGCGCTGTCGTCCTACGTCGCGGACTGCCTGCGGGGCGACGCGGACGGCGGCGCAGCTCCTGCGCCTGAGATCGTACAGGCAGGCGCGGACGCGCTGACGCTCCCGGCAGAGGTGGCGCGTCTTGCAAGTCACGCGGCAAAACTTGCAGGAACGGACCCCGCAACATGGGCACGGCAGGCGCTGGAGTCGGCAGCGGAAGCCGAGGCCGACGCATTCGAGCGCAAGCAGGCCACTTTATCTGCGTTTGAAAAATTCTGGCCTGAACAGGCGGCTCCCGGAAATTCTGGGGACCTACTGCCTGAACAGGCAGGGCCGAAAACTCCGAGAGACTGACGGCCTGAACAGAGCCGCCGGAAAACTTGGGGCCGATGGCCGAAAAACTGAAAACCCGAACAAAGCGCCCGGAAAACTCCGGGCGCTGTTTTTTTGCGTGTCGGCGGGACAAACCGCAAAACTGCGTAGATAAGAAGATGAGAACAAAATACAACGAACGGAGGAACATCGACATGACAAACAAGGAACTTGGAAACGCAATCCGCGCAACACTCAAAGCTGAAGGTTACGCGCCGCGTGATTTTTCCGTGCGTGTCCGCGACTGCGGCTACAGCACGAGCGCGGACGTGACGATCAAGAACCCGGAAATCCGCCGCGCGAGTGTGGAGCGGATTCTATCCAAATTTGAGCGCGTCGACCGCGACTATGCGACCGGCGAGATTTTGGCGGGCGGTAACTGCTACCTTTCTGTGGACTACGAGCGCGGAATCTTCGACGAGCCAGCGCAGGAGATGGCCACGACGGCGGCGGGGATTCTCCGTGAGGCTGGCGAGTGCATCCGCATCTTCGATGGCCTGTATCTCTGCAATCGCAATGGACGCACGGAGCTTCACCAGCAGAACAACGCAGGGAGCTTTACGCGTCGAATCGGCGGTTTTTCGCTTCTGAATGAGCTTTGCATTGCCATGTACAAATATGCAAAATTCGGGACTATCGCGCCGTAATAGCGCGGTAATCCCGAACAAAACGAACCAAGGAAACCAAGAAAACCAGCAAAACCAAAAAAATTATTAAGTGCCGGAAACGGGAAAAACCAAGGGAATTATTAAGTACGTAAAAACCAAGAAAACCAGAAGGAACCGGTTAACCATATAAACCGAGAAAACCAGCAGCTACCGGAGTTGAAAAATTTTCAGAAAAAGCTGGGACAAAATCAGAAATTGTGGTAGAATCAAAAGCAAGAGAAAACAAGGAGGTTTTCCAGATGAAAAGCCCGAAAGAGATGACAATCAAAGAGCTGGTGTGGGAGTTTCGCATGGAACGCAGAGGTGACAAGATTGGAACCTTTTACCCACCCAGCGACCCGCAGAGGCGGGACGAACTAATGGAGCGGATGAAGGCTCAAAAGCCCGAGATCATGCAGTATTTGATTGACCAGGAGAACCAGAAAGCGCGCGCCGCGCAGGATCGGCAGGAGAAGATCGACGCAATCCCCGGCCTTGCGGAGCTGGAAGCCGCAATCGAAGATATCAGCAAGTGGGACGAGGAGTTTGAACGGAACTGGGAACGCGGTGATTCGGGCGTCGGTCTCCGCCCGCGTCCGCAGTATGATCTTGATGCCATGCGTGCAGAATATCCACGTGCAGCTGCCTATCTTGCCGCCGAGAGCATGTCGTTGTCCCCGAACTACATAAAAGCATCCGCTGGGCAAAAGGCACTTAATAAGATCATTAACGGCGAGGATCACGTGCAGGCGCTGGCCGATGCAAAAGCCGAGTGGGACGCATACGTTCAGGAACACATATGGGACTGATGGAAGAAAAGCTGCATCAGGTGGTGAGCCTGTACGAAAAGACGAAGAGCATTAAGGAAACCGCCCGGCATACGCACATTGCGGAATCCACCGTAAAGAAAATACTGATATCTGAGGGAGTTTATGAGACGGCACGCAGCCGAGAAATTGCAGAACTATACAATGCAGGAAAAAACGTCCATGAGATTGCAGAAGAACTCAATCTGACGGAAACGTGCATATCGTCCTACTTGCCATATACGCGCGGGAGCTACCTAACCCCTTCCGAAACCGTAAACGCGAAGAAAATACGCAAGTTTCGCAAAAAAGCGGTTGACTGAGTGGCTTCTGCATGCTATATTTATAACGTCGGTAGGAATTTTCCCTATCGTGGATTGAAGATTCTTTTTGAGAACGCCCGTTTTTCCGGGCGTTTTTCTTTTTTGTGGGACAAATTCAAAAACTCCGTAGAACCAAAAATAGAACATCAAAACTACTTTTTGGAGGTACGGAACATGAGTAAACTGTATTTTATCGAGACGAACGGCGGCTGGTTGACAGCTGCAACGAGTGAGGACGGGCGCGCCTGTTATATGTGGCAGGACGGACACGAAGAGGGATACCCGGACGCTGCTCCGCGCTGGACCGAAGCAGACGCGCAGGAGCGCGAGACGATCGCTGAGAAGTGGCTGCGCTCTATTGCAGACTGGAACTGCTTTGATGATCTGTATGCGAACTGCGACATGCAGAACGGTTTCTGCGGCGTTTACACCGTCGAGGACTTCGACGCCGATCTGGAAAACGGCTGCGCAGTCATTGCAAGCATTGATTTCTGATACAGTATAATGGGGGCGAGGAATCGCCCCTTATTTTTTTGTTATTGTGCGGGACATTTTTAGGGAGCCGGTAGAATTAAAAATATAAAGAGCCGCACGCGAAGCGCGGCCACTGAGAAGGAGCAAACGAAATGATCATTGATTTGATTCTCGACAGAGTAAACGGCAAGCCCTACGCCCCCGCCGACTTCTACCGCAGCGTCGCAGAGTATGGAGCGGTATTCCCGGAGATCGTCTTCCCCATCACGGCAGCGCTCGACGGCGGCGAGGAAGCCGACGTGCAGCGCGTCCTCTGCGAGTATATCGAGAAAAACGACTACAACCCGGAGCTGTGCGGCTACGTCCGCAGCGTGAAGTGGCTGGAGCCTGACGCGCTGCCGCTGAATCCGATCTGCGTCGACTGCAAGGCACGCGGCGTTAGCTGTGACGGTACGACATGCCAAGCGTGGACGGGCTGCATATACCGCAAAATCTGACATAGTAGGTGGCGCGGTGGGGATTCCCTGCCGCGCTAATTTTATGCGCATAATTATGCATGGCACATATTGTGAATGCTTCGCACCTTGTAACCATTTTGAAATCTTTTGGCATACACGCCAAAGCGGGACAAACTCAGATTTCCCGGCAGAAATAAAGACAGCAGCAATTTCTTGAAAAGGAGCGTTCACCATGGCAAAAGCAAAAAGCCGCGCAATCCCCTATCGGGTTTACAAGAAAATGTTCTCCGACTGCAACGCTTACGACTACCGGAGCGGCAAAATTACGGTTGACTTCCCTGCCGATTATCTAGACTCGAAGATGTACACGCCGGATGGATGGTACTCTGGTGCAAATTATGTGTCCAAGATGATTGGCCGCACAGTTTCAGGCCGTGAGGTTCGGGCGGAGATCGCGGAGCATTCGGATGGCGGCTGCAAGTATTACGACGCTGTTGTGACGGTTGGGAACACGTTCTGCGGCGGTTTTATGCGAACGCGGGAATTTATCCGTTCGTTCAATGCCGCCGTCGCGTGGGCGGTTGAAACAGCCGAAAGTTTCCTTCACTAAATGCCAAACGAAATTCGTCGGGCGATGGGACAAACGCCGATTCCCCCGTAGAAGTAAAGATATAAAGACAAACGGAGGTACTTACTCATGACTAACGCAGCAATCATTCTTGACGAATCTATCCGCCTGATGAACGACGGCATTCTCAAAGGCACGGGCCGTTTTCTCGACGTGGTAAACGAAGACGGCAGTAGCTCGAAGCTCGAAATCCCCGAAGAAATCCACACGTTCAACGCCTGGAAGCAGCGCGGGTTTATCGTCCGCAAGGGTGAGCACGCCGTCGCATCCTTCCCGATTTGGAAGTACGTCACCCGGAAGAACGCCCCTGACGAGCCGCTGGAGGCCGCAGAAGCGGTGAACGGGTTCTGTCGGATGAAACTATCCCATTTCTTCACTGCGCGGCAAGTGGAGCCTCTGAGGGCTTAACAGCAAAACAGCGGGAATGCGTGGAGCCGGACTTTTCCGGCTCTGCGCAGGAAGTACCGTTAGGTACTTCTTCTATCTCTTTCTCTATTCTCTTATCTCTAATCTCTTTATCTCTATCTCTATTCTCTATATCTGTGTGGACATGTCCACACTCCTGTCCACGCCTGTTGTGCGCACTGTGTGACGCCTTACGAATAAATATCCGCATATATGCAAAAAGCCGCCCCATCTGGGACGGCTTACTTTTTTATCTTGACGGCACATATTTTATGTTCTCACGCGATACAAAGTGCATTTTCTGTGTAGACATAAAGACAGAAAGAAAATTTTCCTGAGATCGTGAAATTAAGGTTGACTTTGTTGCTACGTTCTGGTATTATACTTGTAGCAACAAACGGAGGTGTTGAAAATCGTTGCTAAGAAAAACGGCTCGAAACTCGACGGAACCGCAAAGGACTATATGCTCCGCGTCCGCATGGACGTCGAAACCGTCCGGCAGCTCGACGAATGCTGCAAGCAGGAAAACGCGGGACGCTCTGAAATCGTCCGGGACTTGATCCGCGAGAAGTACGCCAAAATAAAGAAATAGAGTAGAACGTCCACACCGACCAAAGTTTGCACGTCCTACCCTATCACCCAAAGCCACAAGGGCTTCGTCTAATCTATTATAAGACGGAACCCGTGTGAAAGTCAACCGCTTTTTCACGGGGATTTTTATACCCTTTTTCAGGCAGAACGGTATGACCTATTCAACTTTTAGCGTCTGCTATGCTGGATATAGGGATGAATCCCCAACGACATGATCAAAGGAGTGTAGAATTTGAACAAGTTACAGATCATCAGCAAAAACGGCGTGGAAGTCGTAGACAGTCGAGAAGTCGCAGAAATGATTGGGAAAGATCATCGGCATCTAATCAGGGACATCCGAGGATATGCCAAGATTCTCGGGAAAACCACTGAGCCCAACTTTGGGCTGAGTGATTTCTTCATCGAATCCAGCTACAAAGACCCCACAGGCCGGACGCTTCCCTGCTACCTCATCACGAAAAAGGGCTGCGACATGGTAGCAAACAAAATGACCGGCGAGAAGGGCGTCCTCTTTACTGCGGCCTACGTCACGGCGTTCGAGGAGATGCACAAATGCCTGACCGTACAGTCTCAATTTTCGAATCTGTCCCCGCAGTTGCAGACGCTAATCAACATCGAAATGCGCCAGAATGCGCAGGATGCAAGAATGGATTCCATCGAAGCGCAGGCAGCTTCCACGCGCGAGACCATGCAGGAAGCGTTTTCTGCGCTTTCCTACCCCACCGTCAGCCGTGACCACTGGAAGGATGAGACGCGGCAGAAGATCCGCAGGATCTGTTTCGAGTGTGGGCTGAATTACCAGAACTTCACGTCGCAGCTTTACGAGGAGTTGGACGCAGAAGCACGCGTTAAGCTCGAAACCCGCGTAAACAATCAGCGCGAGCGGATGAAAGCCGGCGGCGCGAAGTCTGCCGAAATTCAGGCCGTGAACAAGCTGACAGTGATTGCGACAGACCCGAAACTCCGGGCGATCTTCTCGGGAATCGTGCAGAGACATTATGCTCAGTTTGTGGTTGAGAAAATGCCGAAAGATTAAAGGAGGAACAAGCCATGACAATCAGAGAGATTTATGAGCGAACTCAAAACGTTGACAGATGGATTCTCGGCATCGACGGGTACGCGTCGGCTGTCGATCTTGGAAATCCTGCCATCCTCGCGGGCATCGGACGGTTCCGTGTGAAGACGATCTATCCGGACGTCAACGACGGAAAAGTCGTTGTGGAACTGGATATCGCTACGACGATCGAATCCGATTAAAAAAGTTCGGTTTTTCCGATAATGGGCGGGACAAATCCCGCCCTTCGGTAGAACAAAAAATATAGGAACAAACTACCGAACGGAGGAAATTACTTATGAAAAATCAATACAGAACTTCCGGTTTTCACATGTTTCTGACCGGTGCGGCCATCGCCGCAATGTTCATCGTTATCCTGTGCGCGGACTCGTTGATCGAGTTCATTCTGTGAGAGGGGGGCGGCATCATGCAATTCATTGCAAACTACGACGCGAAGAACATTTTCGGCTGTTTTGAAAACGTCGAGCAGCACGCTCTTGCGTTTTCCAAAGAAACCGCCGCGAAACTGTTTGATTCAGGCATGAAGATCTTCCGGGGCGACGCAAGCACATTGAATGCCCTAAAGATCTGTTTCACAGGGAGTTTGACGGTCTGCATATACCGCGAAATCGCAGACATGGACAACGGCGTTTTTCGCGTCCGCGTCTGGGACAGGCCGAACAGCTACGACGAAAAAACCATGAGCAGGCAAGCACTCAAAAAAATGGTGCTTTTCAAAATTTCGCAAGAATTTGCAGAGCCTGCCGAGCAGTCGGCGTAACCAGAACAGGAGGAAAAACCATGTTATACAGCGAGATTATCCGTAGCATCGACGAAATTTTAAGTTATTTCAAATTCCACAACAAGAACATGACAAATACGCAAATTGAAAAACTGTATGAACTGCAAGATCTGATTCACGAACTTCGCATCACGCAGGAGAGAAATAAATGAAACGAAGCCAGTACCGCAAAACCTTTGAATTTTTCAGCACAGAGCAGCAAGCCGCCGCATTTGTGGCGGCTCGCAAAAAGCAGCGCCGCAAGGCGCACATGACGCCGTGGCAGTCCGCCGACGGCAGCGAAAACAAGTTCATCGTCTGGTATTACATTTGAGGGAGGGCATAATCATGACCGTTTACGTAGTGGTTCATCATTGGGACACGCCCGACAATGAGGGCGTGGAAGTCCTGGGCGTTTTCTCCACGGTAGAGAAAGCCCGTGCGCAGATCGAGGTCGGAGCAGACGCTATCCGCAAAGAGTTTGACGAAGACTTCTGGGATGAGGATATGACATGGGACGAACCATCGGAGATTCACTTAGGCAGAGATGAGAGGGGTTATTGCAACCCAGCAACGATTTACAGTTGGGAGATTGTCCTGCGAGAAGTCGAATAAAAAAATACCGGCGCAACGGGACAAATGCCGCTGCGCCGGTAGAGTAAAAGGTGAAAACCAAGAAAATCAGGGCTTTGGAGGTATCATCATGAACCATGAAATTACAATCAGCAATGCACAACTCATCACGACGAAAAACATCACCGATGTGCTTTGCTTGGAATCTGGCGGCTTTGACTACTGGGGCGAAATCTGCTTCGACGGAAACACATATGAGACCGCGCGTAAGCGTCTTCTTGAAAAGGCCATTGACGATAGCGCACTCTGTTTTGAGGATGTTCTGGCCGAAATCCTCGAAAGCGGCAGCAGCATTAAGGTCTGGGATCGTGAGGAAGACGAAGACCACGAAATCGATCTGGACGGGCTTTTGAATGGTTTCAAGCTCTACGTTGAAAACAACAGCCCGGAAGATTTGGAGGACATCGATGGCTGCATCGCAGACCAGATCATGCAGTATGCTTGCTTTGGCGAAGTCATTTATGGATGATTTTTTACTGGGCAAGCGGGACAAAACACGCTTGCCCAGTAGCAATAAAGGTGTAGAGAAAACCAAGAAAACAGGAGGCTACCATACAATGACACAGCTTGAAATCTTCCAGAAAATCGCCGATGCCGTGAATGCGGCAGGCTGCTCCAAGAATCCAAGAATGACCATTGCAACCGAAAGCGAGTTCGGCGGTGTGTATTTCCTTCACGTCAACGTGGATTCGGCCAAGATTGAGCCGTATGCGCAGTACAAAGACGCGCTGACGATCTACTTCAAAAAGCGCGGTGGCCGTTCAGTCTATGGAATGCGCTTCTATGGTAAAAAGTCCGTGGCAATCTTCTCCGGATGGCAGGAAACAACATGGGAGCAGCCCAGAAGCTTCCTTTGCTTTGACAAGAATATGTTCTACGGTCTGGTTGATGGATTCCCGAAGGAAGAGAAGATTGCCGAGGAATCCGAGCGCGTCCACCTCGCAGAAATTCAGCAGAAGGGAAAAATCTATAAGGTCGTCAGCATGAACCCGGATGACCCGAAGCCGCGCATGATCATCGAGGAATTTGAAACCGTCGAGCTTCTGAAAAAAGCGTTCGAGACTGCCGGAGAGTTCCACCGCGTATCGTGTTGCGAAGAACTGCAAGGCACGCCGATCCTCAAGGGCTTCTGTGGGCCGATGTATGACGGAGAGGACAATCAGGGGCGTGCCGTCATCCGTTACGAATCGCAGGAAGTCTATGATATTTTGAGCATGTGAAATATTTCCGTTGGCGGGACAATTCTGTTTCTCGCGTAGAAGTAAAAGTAGGAGGTGTTCGCAATGAGTAATTATCCCAGTATCAAGTATTTCGTCCATGATGGAAGCTTCTATCTTGTCCCCCAGTACGCAACTGCTGCTGGTCTCGCCGCATTGCTGGACAAAGCGCGGCGGTTGGCTCATCTGGCCATGGCGGAAAGCGGCGCAGATCACGCCGTCTATGGTGTTAAACACTACGACCAAGAAACCGGGAATGTCGTAAAGGCCGACATTTACGTGCCCGCAGTTCTGCTGAACGAAGACGAGTTTACCAGACGCACCGATGCGCAGATGCAGTTAAGTCCAAACTGTTATATACTAGCGCTTCACGCAAAAAAATAGCCGTCACCGATCAGCGTCCCACCCCGGAGGCCACAAGGGCAGAAAGGAAAAATCATGCACATCATTGGATTCACTATCAAGCAGGCTGGACGGGTTATCGGTAGTACCCCCATCCGAGAGCAGGCAGCAGGGGCAGCCAAAACCCGCGCCCAGCAAACGGGAGTCCCTGTTTCCGTCATTGCCCGCTGTGACACTGGCAAGGATATACAGGTCATCTTTCAACCTGACGGAAGTAGCAAACGGATCAGGGAATAATCGATGCCGACTGACCTACCGGGCATACGGGGAGAAAGGGGAAGGCATGAGCAGATATGAAAAGATTCCTATGATCGAAATGGCAGACCTTAATGATCTGGAACTGCTGAAAACGCACCGGATTTACAGTGATGAATTTGAGGAACTGCCCGAGGAACGAAAGCTTGAAATCTACAAGTATTGCAAGCTTCACGCGACTTGCGCCGGATGTCTTGCCAGCCTTGAGCAAATCAGGTATGCAGTAGCAAAAATATATTTTGGATGGTAAGCAGGGATGAAACACTTCCCTGCTTTTTCTTTGGAATTTTGCATATTTTCGGGACAAACCAAGATTTCCAGCAGATACAAAACCAAGAAAACAAAAACACTACAGAATACGGAGGCAACCAAGATGAACAACGTAGCTATGATCGCAGAAAGATATGGTATCAGCGAAAAGTGTGAGGCGCTCAAACGTGCCATCTTAAACATCAGCGGCGCGACAAGCGTTGAGTTTGATCTGAACGGATTCCTCGACAACATCCATCAAGTGATTGTGCTGGTAGGATACGATTTTCACAAAGTTACGGGGACGCTGACTTTTGCGCGTGAAGTTTTGCGGGAAGCGTTCCAACACGATCTCAAAAAATCAGGTGACAGAATCGAAGACTACGGCGAACATCTATACTTTGTTTTCGACTGTGGTCAAAGTTGGATAGTTAATCGGAAGTAAAAAGGCTTACTAGATTCGGGACAACAATCCCGCTTCGGGTAGATACAAAAGCAGAACAGGAAAACCAAGAAAACTAGGGGGTACTTAAAATGGGTTGGACTTGGCAGTGTGCGAAATTCTATGATAGGAAGGGAAACATCGACCGTAAATCTGAGTGCGACGATCTGTACACGTGGAGCAATGAGGAAACCGGAGATAAGTGCCGGGTTCTGAAATCCGCAATGGTTGGGCGGACGTGGTACGGCGCTTGCGAGAGAACCAGACCCGGTCAGGAGCCATACGTTTTTGCAGGTGTCTGCCTGACTAGTGTAGATCGCCGTGCAGGCTTTGACTTTGGTTACAAAGACATGGACGAATCCGAAGGGCCGTGTGAGCGCGAATGCCCGGTATCCATTCTGAATCTGCTTTCCCATCGCGACGATGAATGGGCGTTGGAATGGCGTACCGCCTGCCGGGATAATGCAGCAAAAAAGGCAGCTGCCAAGAAAGACCCGAACAACCTTCAAAATCTCCCGCTTGGTGCGAAAATCACAGTTCAGAAGCGTGGTCAGGACATCGTGCTTGAAAAAGGGAGGATCAGTAACCGTAAGAATCCGGTATGGATTTCGCGGGCTGAGAATGTGTACTATCCCCTATCCCACATCAAGCGGTACGGATACATCATTGGTGCTTCTGCTCAGTTCCGGGCTTGAATTTATGCAAGAGACACGCTAATATTGGTTCAGGGAGGGATGCCGATGTTCTACAAACCCGGCGAGTACCGGATAAACCAAGAAAACGAATTTATTTCCGCTTCGACTGGATTGCCGCTGAAACCCGGCGATTTGGCGGCGTTGGAGGCCGTCTGCGGCGTGAACGATATTTCTCCGATAGAAACCTATGGGAAGGAAATCGTCTCGCAGAACCGCGAGGTAGTCGTTGTGGACGGTGTGAAGAAGCTGTACAAGTCTGCCGTCATTCGGATTTGATCACCTTCGTAAGGCCACGAAATTGATCGCAAGCAGGCCGCAAGTTGGTCGCAACATTCCTAGCAGCAATAAGAAAATAGCACGCGAAACGCACGAAAAACACACGCAAGTGAGACGCAAGTTGTAAGCAAGTTGTAAGCAAGTTATACGCAAGTTACCATTTTCGCGAGGTCACGAAAATGGTTGAAACCAAGAAAACGAATGAGTATTGGGGCGTGAATACATTGTATCAAAACCAGAATTATGAGGAAAAACTAGCGCACTATAAGGAATGGGTTAAGCCGGGAAAAACGCTGGAAGAAACGGCAATATCCGAACTAGAGAGTCTGCTTTCGTATCTCGAAAAGGCAACGCCAGAGAGTTTCAACAAGGCAATCCCATATCTTGCGCTCCCCTACCTTGCATTGCAAGAGCAGCGAAGAGAAATTGATGATCTTCGGAAAAAGCTCAAAGATAAGCCTGAGTAAACCAAGAAAAACGTGTTGGGAGGTAGCAATGTGGAACTATTAGTAATCTTGCTAGCGGCATTTATCGTGTTTGTTATAGTTGCTTTTGTCAAAGGTAGTCGTGAAATAGATGAAAGAAATAAAAATCGCACAGAGCGAGAAACTACGCTTTCTAAAAAAATGGGCGCGTTAGAAGAAAGCGGCTTCTCTGTGGACAGAAATATATTTGGAAATGACTTCGATTTTGCGCTTGCAGTGGACAATGAACATTACAAATGGGCTGTTGTATACCCAAGCAGCGACGAACCACACATTTTTAATTTTCAAGATCTGATTTCATACGAAATCATACAAAACGGAGAAAAAGTTATATCTGGAAACGACGGAGATGCCGCTGCTGGTGCCATTCTTTTTGGGACCGCCGGAGCTATCGTTGGAGCATCGTCGAAGAAGACAATCAGCGAAATGTGCCATGATCTGCACATCGAAATCAGGGTAAATGACTTGAATAAGTCGGTTCTAATACTACCTTGTAGCACAGGAGAGGTTGCAGTAAACTGTTCAATTTTCCAAGACCGCGTTCAAAAAGCGCACGAAATTCTTTCCATTCTGTCTTACATAAAATCAAATACAAAGCGCACAAACAAAGATATTCCAGATTTCAAAAATGCGTCGGAAGATATCTACGATGAGCTTGAAAAACTGCACGGTTTAAAAGAAAAAGGTATCATAACAGAAGAAGAATTTCAGAAGAAGAAAGAATCACTGTTATGGATTTAACAACGAGAGCCGCCCATACGGGCGGCTTTTCTTTTGTACGCTACATGAAATTTTCGACCGGATGCAGCGCGTTTCGACAGAACGTGTGTGCTATCGTGTAAGTACATCAAAAATATTTTTCCAAAGGATATTTTCGAGCGGGACAAATTCGGAATGCGGGTAGAAGGAAATGTAGAGGCATTATTTTAAAAAAGCGTATAGGATTTCAACGTGAATATTCTCCCGCCTAACCTTTGCGTGAATCGAACTAGGCTGTATTTCCACTATTTCAGCATAATATGTCATGCCTGCGTCCATCTTCGGTGCGTAGACAGCTGCCCAATCTCCAGAAATATGCCCAACTGGGAACCCACAGGAGTTTTTCACTAATATTGCATTTTTGTCGTATTTGTTTTCGGGTTCTCGTTCAAGAATAAGCGAGTCACCAATAGTGAGATTTTTCAAGGTGTCTTTACTGGCGCAGAATTTCATTCCTACAATACTCACAGTTTCCGCAACCAGCTTTGCCTTTTCGTTTCCTTCCCATTCGTCTATTTGTCCAGAGTATTTAGATTGGATTGTATAGTACATATCGCTGTCCAGAGGCAGCACCGTTAACTCTGGGCGATTTTTTTGCAATAACATAAGCTTTTTGCGGCTTTCGTTTCCCCAATAGCCTTTTACTTCTACAATAATGCCATTTGGCAAGAAAAAATCTGGCGTATAGCATAGTTCTTCTCCAAGGTCAAACATTTCTCGTTCATATTCGTATGGAATATGTTTCAACTTCAAGACCCTTGCAATATTAGCTTCCCATGAACTGCGCAGCGCGTAATCGAGGTCTATCCGAAAGCCTATGTTATGTTTCTGAGATTTATAGTCATCATAGCTTGTAGTTACAATCCGGATTTTACCGTGTTCATCTATGGCATCAATGTACGGAACACCATTTTGGGGGAAGATTGTCATTGCAGTTTTCTTTGAAAGCTCTGGATGGGAATATTTATGAGCGAAGCAGTCATTTTCTACCTGCAAGAGATACATCCAATCTTCCATTCTTGGGACAGGGATAATCTCAGGCGGTTTTTCAAAATGCTTCTTCAAAACAGCATTCGCTACGTCTAAGAAATTTTTTTGAAAACAAACATAGTTATAGATTTTTGTTAAGTCCGTGATATAGGGAATTGCCTCTTTGCTTTCCCATTCAGGCGACCCCCATATTGTCATCTTCACTGATAGCTAAAAATCATCATGTTCGTTTCTGTATGCGCGAAAAATATCACGATATTCAGTGAAAAACCAATCGTCAGTTTCATTTCTTCGTTGTATATCAACGTATCGGATAATTGCCATCTTGTCTGTGTCCTGAATCACATGCAAGTATTTTACGCCTTTTCTGTTCAGCAGATCAAGATACTTTTCAAGCAGTTCATCTGGGACGCGCTCTGTATGCTCCCAAATACGATATTGGACAGTTTTCAGGCCATAACTGGATTCGATGCAGCGTGCCAGTTCTTCACCAATACTTTTACTATCTTCCATATTACTATCGTCTCCTTGGTGTTATAAAGTTGTTGACAAGTTGATAAAATGGTGATATTATAATTCGTGAAAGGAGGACAGCTGATGCCGAGGCCGAAAGACAACACGGAACGGGTCAATGTGTTCTTTACACCAGAGGTTCTGAGCAAAATCAAAGAAGAAGCTCAGAAACGTGGCATGACAGTAAGCGGATATATCAGATTCGCCGTTCTGGAATATCTGAAATCCAGTTCCGGAAAATAAAATACCGCCGCGCTGGCAATCTTGGCGGAGCGACAGCGCAACGGTACGACCGAAATTAACGCGACTTCACGCGCAATCTCTGTATCTATTTATACATGAATTGCCCGCGGAAGTCAAGGCTTCGGCGGGATTTTTGCGCCCATTTTTGGGAATTTCAGAATAGTCCTAAAAAATACGCAGTCTCTATAAATTCCGAACATTCCGACTATAAACGGTATGACCTATTTGGTTTGGAGCACCTGTTATAGTGGAATCAGGGAGGAATCCTGAAAAATCACAAGGAGCAATTTTATGGATGAATTGGCAAAAATCATTCCGATCAACACCGAAAACCCTGAACGAATCACATTGTCCGCGCGTGACTTGGACACATTCTTGGAAGTCGATACACCATACAGAATCTGGTTCCCTCGTATGTGTGAATATGGCTTCGAGCCGGGGCGAGATTTCAACCCGTACAAAAAAGTACAAGTTCAAATTGAAGGTGGTCGGGAGGTTAAACGAAGTTTTGATGATGCAGAACTCACCATCGATATGGCAAAAGAAATCTGTATGTTACAGCGCAACGAAAAGGGCAAAATCGCGCGACGGTACTTCGTCGAACTTGAAAAGGCGTGGAACAGTCCAGAAAAAGTTATGGCGCGGGCTTTGCAGATTGCAAACAATCAGGTGAAGCAACTACAGGCGAAAATAGAGGCCGACGCGCCTGCGGTATTCTTCGCAGAGGCCGTCACAGGTGCAGACACAAACATCCTCATTCGGGACATGGCAAAGCTGCTTGCACAAAACGGTGCCGACATCGGAGGAAACCGTCTTTATGAAGTTTTACGAAGCGACGGATATCTCATCAAATCCGGCAGCGACTATAATATGCCAACGCAAAGAGCTATGGAGCTTGGCTTATTCTTCGTCAAGGAAACGCCGCGCATTTCCAAAGAGGGCGCAGTAATTGATCGAACAACCCATGTGACACCAAAAGGTCAGAAGTATTTCATCAACAAGTATGCGCCGAAAAAGGCGCTTCCGGAAAACTAAAAGGAGGATCAAGCCCATGACAATCAAAGAACTGTACGAAAAATCAATCAATGTCGATGACTGGACGCTGTCCATCAACGGAGAATCCACTCCCGTTCATCCGTGCAACCCGGCGATCATGGCTGGTATCGGGAAATTCCACGTTCAATCCTACTACGTCGACTTCCACGACGGGAGGACGTCAGTCGACATCACCGTAGCAACAAGGATAGAAACCGACTAAATTCCCAAATTCCGTGTCGAATAAAATATGACCTATTCGATTTTGGGCGGATGTTATAGTGATATCAGCGGGACAAACTGAAAAGTTCAGCAGAAGAAAAACCATCAATCAAATTTTAGGAGGAAAGAAAAATGACGAAAACCGAATGTGCAATCTACGATCTGTTCAAGGAACTCGGAATCCCAGCGCATCTCGACGGATACCGGTATTTAACGGAAGCTGTCAAGTGTGCTTACGACGGAGACTATGAAGACACCATCGCGACAAAGCCAGGTGGAGTGTACTATGAAATCGCAAAGAAATATGGAAAAACGGTCAACAGTGTTGAGCGCAACATGCGCCACGCCATCGAGGTAGCGTTCGATAGTGTCAATACGACTCACAAGTATGAGATCTTTGGAAACTCAATCGATCCGGAAAGAGGCAAGCCCACAAACGTCATGTTTGTATTCCAATGTGCAAGTGAAATAGAACGCCGGATGTCAGCATGAAAAATTCCCGCGATCAGCGGGACAAACGGAGAAATCCAGCAGATCAAAAATCAGATAGCAAACGCAAGTTTGCCAAGGACAAAAATGTCCGTATCAAAAGGAAGGAGATCATTCAAATGGAAAAGTCAAAAGCTCTCATGTATGTCCCGGAACTCACACCGGAAGATGTTTTCAGCCACCTTGTCTGCCATCACGCAGATGTGGTTCGTGCAAAGCACGCGCAGGTGGCCTACAAGCGGCAATTGGAACGCAAGCGCCGCTGCATCGCGTCCATCGTTGTCATCGTATCTTCCGTCGCAACAGCCGCTACGCTGCTTATCACGAGCGGAGCCGTCAGCTTCCTGTAAACAGAGGCTGCGCGTGTACCAGTTATACGACAGCTACGCCGACTTCCCTGCCCTCGTCGGTACGTTTGAGAGCGTAGACGAGGCGCGAGATGCCGCGCGGAAGCGAGACGAAGCGGCGGGAGGCAAGTTCTTTCCGCAGCTCGTCAAGGACGGGAAGATCATTCAGGATTGGGGGTATTGAGGAATGACATATCGCGTAAGCGCGTGAACCCGCAAGAAAGGATGTGAATTGGTGAAAATAGCACAGGCAAAACGGCTCGTTTCAGAGGACATTGAAACGATGACAATTGAACAGCTTCAGCGATCCAAGGTCAGAGTGATCGACGCTTGGCGGGAAAGCCGAGCAGATTACGGAATAGCTCAAGCTGTGAGAGACGGCTTCTATCAGCAGACCGGTGAGGATGCCTCGGAGCACACGCCGAAAGATCTGTGGCTCACCCATAATCTCTCTTGCAGGCTTGATGCAATCGATCTGAAAGAGAAAGAACTGCTTCAGCAACAGTAACAAAGCGTGGAGAAAATTCCAATCTATCATTTCAAAATCAGAAAAAGAAATCCGCCGGGACAAATCAGGAATCCCGGTAGAACAGTAAATGTAAGGCAATCACAAAACAACAATTATTTTATGGAGGTAATTAAGAATGGTAAAGGCAACTAAGGAAGCACAGGAAAGCAAGGAAATCAGACGGTACATCAAGCTGACGTTCATCGAGCCGGTGCTGGGTACCTGGCCGAGCAACGAGAACGTTGCGCGTGACTTCATCGCGTCCAAGGCCCCGGACGCAAGCACGATTGAGGACGAGGTCAAAGCAGTCGGTGCAGATGTCGTTGCAGACAAGGCTATGACGGTGTTCCCTCGCGTCAATGGCAAGCCCGTGTTCTACGATTATCAGATCAAGGGCTTTTTCAAAGATGCCTGCGGTGTTCTTTCCCGCGCAAAGTACACAAAGTCCAGCGGTCTGAAAGCGTACAAGAAAGTCATCGACGGTATGATCTTCCCCTTCCCGCGTGCTATCCCCATCAATGTCAACGGTGAAATCGGCGAGTGCCAGCGTCCGCTTCGTGCGCAGACGGCGCAGGGTGAACGTGTAAGTCTCGCAAACTCTGAGGAGATCCCGGCCGGCAGCTCGATCCAGTTCGGTGTTGTGCTTGCTGATTCAGCTCACGAAGCGTTGCTGAGGGAATGGCTGGACAACGGTTTCTACCGCGGTCTTGGCCAGTGGCGAAACTCTGGTAAAGGCCGGTATGTCTACAAGATGCTCGATGAGGAAGGTAACAACCTCGGCGGAACGGAAGAGCGATTTGGGTACATGATGCAGGAAGCGAACTTCTTCCCGGAGGAAAAGGTGGGCTGAGAAGCCCACTGAGCAAAGCAATGGCTGAGTTTTGCGTGGAAGCAAATTGCGTGGCAAAGGAATGGCAAAGAGATGAAAAGCGTGGCAATGGCTCAGAACAGCATGGCTCCGTAATGCATAGCGGCGGAAAAGCATAGAGAAGATCAGAAACGCGTTGGATATGCTCAGAGTTGAAAGGCAATGGCATAGCTTGGAACAGCGAGGATTCGCAGCGGATTAGCATGGCTTTGGACTGATTTGCGAAGGCACTGTTTGGCCTCGCGGTGCTTTGATTGGCAAAGGAATGGCAAAGAAAAGCGTCGACGCGAGCAGAGGTGCAACGGCAATGCGGGGAAGGGCTTTGAGCGGAAGAGCAACGGAAGTGGATAGCGTAGGTTTTAAATGCAGTGGAATAGCAAAGATAGGCAACGCATTGCATTGGAAGTGCAACGCCCAGATAAGGTTTGCAACGGGATGGCAAAGAAATGCTCAGAGATGTTACGGCGTAGTTGAGAAGTGTGTAGCCATGGAAAAGCACCGCTTTGAATGGCTCTGGAACGGCGTCGAAAAGCCAGGCCCTGCAACGGAGAGGCGACGCCCGGTAACGTGAGGCGCGGACTTGCCCGGAGCGGCAAAGGCAAAGGAGAAAGGTATGGTAATCACATCAAATATTCAGAAGCAGTTGGACGAACTGCGCGTAGTGGGCTTGGCTCGCTACGCGGCAGTAAAGTCCGCAGAAAAGGCGTACCAAGACGCTATGGCGCGTGAGAGAGCGGCATATGAATATGCCGCGAAGCACGGAGAGTTCCACACGGAGGACGGCAAACGCGTCACCGGCGAAGAAGATTCTTTTCTCATGGATGAGCAGACATTCGCAACCGAGTTCGTGCCGCTGATCGCACAGGGGTATAGGGAACTGTTCGGCCTGGACTACCCTATCGGATATACGCCAGTATTCGAACAGTTTCTGTCCCCGCTCAACGACGCGCGAAAAGCATACCGGCAGATTGCTGCCGAATATTTGCGGATTTGTGGGAGAGAACCAGAAGCGGAAAGCATCGAGCGTGCGCTCAGTGGGTACGTCCATCCGAAGTATATGGAGGAGTTGGACAGAATCAACCAGAATTTTCTCGGAATTTCCCAAATTTTAGTATGACCTATTTAGCTTGGGGCGTTTGGTATAATGAAAAATGTAAGGGGGATTTCAAATGAGCTTCCCAAATGGATATGAGAAGTTCCGCGAAGCGATGATCGCCTATGAAAATAACCTTCGGGCAACAGAACGTGCAGAGACGACGATTGAAAACGAGGAAAGAATCTTCAAATACTTTTCCGGATTCATGATCGATAATGGCCGTTGGGACAGGCGCGAGGAAAGTTTCATTGACATTCAGGCTTGGCGTGACCAGCTCCGCAGGGACGGAAAAAAGCCGTCCACCATTAAGCAGTATCTGACCGTTCTTTCTTCCCTGTATAATTTTGCATCATCTGAAGAGCTTGGTGAAAATCGGTGGTACGACCGCAATCCAGTGGCGAAACTTCTGATGCCGGACACACGAAAATTGGAAAAACGGCCATATGATCAGATTCTGACCGACGAACAAGTTCTGCTGCTATGGCGGAACAATCCCCCAAAAGGATTCAAGCGCCCGGATATGTGGCCCAGAAATTACGCCATCGTCGTTTTGCTCCTGACAACAGAAATCCGGAACAGAGAACTTCTGGCTCTTACGCCGAACGATCTGGACTGGGAAGGTTCAGAACTGATCGTTGAGCACGGTAAGGGAGACAAATACAGGACTGTTGACTTCCCTCTTATTGCTCAATCCGCTATGCGGATTTATTTGAATAGCGGTATCCGACCAGAGTCAGCGGGTGACAACGCTCCGCTTTTTGGGACGGAGGCCGAGTTGGAGTTCAAGGGTCGAAACAGAGGGGAATCGTGGCATGCAGGAACGCGTCAATGGCTCTCAAATGTAGTCTGCCGGCACGTAAAAGCAGTTACCGGAGTGGACAACATCCGATCTCATGACCTGCGTCATGTCGGTGCGCGGCTCGACCTTAACAATGGAATGAGCATTGAGGAGCTTCAGTCAAAGCTCGGGCACGAGTCAATGTCAACAACGCAGATTTATTCTGGCAAGCTGGCAAGCCGCAAGAGCAGAAGAATGACAAAAGTTGTGCAGGAAGAAAAGGAACGTCAGGCCAAAAGGAACATTGAACGTTTGGAGGTTGACGGAGATTCTTTTTTCGGTCAACTCCGGTTGAAACAAATCCAGCAGCCGGAGACAGCGTAGGCAAAACCAAGAAAACCAAGGAAACGAACAGTCAGAAGGCCAGCGGAAAAAACCAAGAAAACTAGTACTCTCCGGGTTCCATTCAAACCCGGCACACGGTGGGAGCAGGTGCGCGGTGTGGCTCAAGGATCATACCATATCGGTTCAAATCCGATTTCCACTACAATGCCGCAGTTCTTTCTTTGTTTCCCTGCGGCACGGCATATGGCCTCCTTTCTGTAAAGAAAAGCGTCACCCACGTAAGCGCAGGCGCTCACCGGAACATCTCAGAGATTCCGGTGCTCTGATCTGGGAAGATCAGCTGTGGGTTTCGGTCAAGAGCGCGCCCGAAGCCGTGTAAAACGGGGTGCAATGCCCAGCATTGGTGTAGCGGTAGCACATCAGTCTTCCAAACTGAGAGCGCGAGTTCGAGTCTCGTATGCTGGTCCATGCGGTAGAGTGTAGCGCAAAGAAATTTCACAAGCAGTAGCGAGGATAGGCCGTCCGCCGGATCTGCAACCGGTGTGCCCGAAAAATTACACTCGCTGAAGGTAGCTATGGAATGTGTTATTTCTTCGGTCATGCGCGGCCGAGCACTCTATCGCAACCACATGGGGATTACGGCGGCTCCAGGGAAAGTTTTGAAGTTCCAAAGGCTTGGTGAAACGATATATCCGGCCAACCGCTCGGCCTGTAGGTAGTGCAAGTACGACAGGGCGCAGAATTACAGTAGCTGGCGCCGGCTCAATGGTTAGAACAAACGGATGCGACCGATGCACCGGCGCAGGGCTGAAAAGTTCCGTGGTCAATCCCTCTTGGCCTCCAGACGGCTCGCTGTGAGGCGTGAAAGATGGAAGGAAAACTGGTGTGGCAACGCAGACCAACGGCGCAATGCCGAGTCTAGGCGTTGAGTAACGGCGGCTCTGAATGCCAAGAGCGGATGACTGTGAAAAGTATGGAGGAAATTTATGAGCGAAGAAATAATTACTGTTGTCCTTGTTGGAAGTTTCTTGTTGTCCTTTCCATTTATATTTTATGTAGAAACCGAAATTAAATGTGATGTTTTCGGTGACGAGCACGACAGCTATGCACACCTGACTTTTGAAGAATTCCACGCTTACTATCTCATTTCCCCAGACAAATGGGATATCGATCCGGATTCGCTGTATTACAACAGAGGGGAAGATTTCATCCGGAAAAAGGTCACGTTTCTTCGCGTCAGAGACGTCATTCGATACAGAAGATTTGCAAAGAAACGCCGTGATCAGTATCAATGCGAAGCTTCTGACCTTTCCAAACTCGCCATTATAAGGGGCATGAGCGAGGATGCCGAAAAACTGCAAAAGTCCGCATTGGAAGATATCGAACGAGCAACCAAAAGGTACATAGAAATCGTTCGTAGATGTGTAGAGGCGGACCAAAGATGAGTGATAATGGCACAGAGTACTGCATCAGGTGCGGTAAAAAGACAGAGTATTCGATAAAGCTTCAGCGCGTGAGAGTGAACATTTGTGGGGTGCGTTTCAGCTATATTGAGAAGGAACCCTGTTGCACGAACTGTTTAGAAAGCGTCTACGTCTCGGAAATCGAGGATCAGAATGTTGATGCCAGAGTGCTCGCATTCAACCAAGCAAAGGACAAACTCAGACACAAGATAGGTTCAAACGGAGGTAAAACATGAGTCTTGACATTCGGTACTTAACAAATGGGAAGAAGGATGTCTACGTTGTTGTAGACACAGCAGTAAGGCCAATCTCAATCAAATACTACGACACGCGGGATGAGATTCCGGTTCAGATCCGGCACTATGCGCCGGAAGGAAAGCCAATGTTCGTCGGGCCTGACGGAGCAAGAACCCTTTTCGCAATGAAAGCTCTGTACCCAGATTTGATGAACGAACGCTGCTCTCTACCGGAATTCGTAGGAACCCCTTGTATCTTTGAATCATGCCAATTATGTTGGCAAGCGTGCAAGGGCAGGTACACGGAGTCAATCGTTCCTGTTTGAGGTGTATAGTGCAGGCTTTGAGGCGGGATATTCCCATCAGGCGGACATCTGCACGAGGTTCAAATCATGGTATCGAGATGTAATCCGAAAAGACAATCTGCCTGTCTATGCGGCGCTTGACAGCACCGACAAGGACGTGCGGAACGCAATGGATAGTGTCCTCTGCATCAATCAGATTTTGTATTCGGGCCACTATGAATCAATCCGGCCGCAGTTTGAATTTGCAGAAAAAGTATTGAAAGATTTCATCGCCGCAAGGTGTTGAGATACCATCCGAGTTTGGCTAGTTTGCACAAGCGTTCCGCTGTGTAGAAAATCGGAACCCATGAAAGTCCTCGTTGCGCTGGTACGCCAAACACAACAGCGCGGGTAAAAATCCTTGATAATTATAGTTAGATCAAGGTTGACATGCTTGAAATGAGAAAGCATAAAGTGCGTGCGGCGACAGGCACATAGCGCGGTGATGGCCTATTCCGCGCAATTATCAAAATCCTCGAACGGTAGTTTGAGTTTGCTGTGCCAGTAGCAGAAGCTGGACGAAGGGGATGGCCCGGCTGAAGTCCCCATAGCGCGGTGACGAACGCCAATTCCGCGCAATATAGGGTGGCGGTTATCCTTGGAGGTGCAGCGGGGTTCGAGTCCCCAAACGGTCAGGTTCGACTCCTGACCGTGCATGGTGCAAAACCTCCAGACTACATGGCAGATGATTTCGAGCGGCCTCGGAGCCTGTCTTGAAAACAGTGCGCGGTGAAAGCCGTGGGGTTCGACACCTCCATCTGCCGCCAATATGGAGCCGTAGCGCAGTTGGTAGCGCGCCTGATTTGGGATCAGGAGGCCACCAGTTCGAGTCTGGTCGGTTCCACCAGTTGCCGGGTCGCTCCCGGCTGATGTGGGCGGTTCCCGTCTCACCCCACAAAGAATGACAATGCCCGCTGAAAACTGCGCTTGTCTTGATGCGTCAAGACCGGTTTGACCTGACGGAATAGGGGCT
>ERZ1034917.154-NODE-154-length-66703-cov-18.138699_pt1 | contig 66703 bp, 56 predicted proteins | sample MGYA00520605_ERZ1034917 | MGnify/ENA primary metagenome ERZ1034917 (study PRJEB33766, sample SAMN09781784) | gut metagenome | biome: gut microbiome | host: Homo sapiens | place: Madagascar | study: EMG produced TPA metagenomics assembly of the PRJNA485056 data... | reverse complement strand
CTCCGCGACGGGAAAAGAGCGTGCGGTGGCGGCAATGTGTTTTTTTGCATTGTCCCTTTTCAAAAATGCTTTTTTCCGGCGGAGGTTTTTTTTCGGTACACGGGGCGTTCCGGCTTGTTTTGAGCCGAAGGCTATGGTATAATAAGCAAACCAATAGGCGGTCAATAAACGGGGCAATACGGGAGGGGCATGTATTGTACAGCATTACGGATATAAAATCAATGACAAACGCGCAGCTTGAAAAGGCGGCGGAGGATATACGCAGCCAGATCATAGCCGCTACTGCGCATAACGGCGGGCATCCGGCGTCAAACCTCGGCGCGGTGGAGCTGACTGTTGCGCTGCACTGCGTATTTGATTCTCCGCGGGATAAGATAGTTTTTGATGTGGGGCATCAGGCATATACGCACAAGCTGCTTACCGGCAGAAGCCTTGAGCATCTGCGCACGGAGGAAGGAACGGGCGGCTTTCCCGACCCGGAGGAGAGCGAGCACGATCAGTTTGCGGTGGGGCACAGCGCTACCGCCGTATCAACGGCGCTGGGCCTTGCGCGGGCAAGGGATATATTAAAGGAGGATTACAGCGTTATAGCGGTGGTGGGGGACGGCGCCTTCGGAGGGGGAATGAATCTTGAGGCGGTAAACGACCTGGGGTACAACAAAACACGGCTTATAATCGTGCTTAATGATAACGGCATGTCAATTTCGCGCAATGTAGGGGCGATAGCCGGACATTTGGTACGCCTGCGCACGGCCAAGGGATATGTCGGCCTTAAAAGAGGGCTGGAGCACTTTCTCAAGGCGATACCGTTTGCGGGCAGGTATATTTTCAAGGCAGCACTGAAGATAAAGAACATTTTCCGGTATATTCTCATAGGTAATACCGTCTTTGATAATATGGGAATAAAATACATAGGCTCGGTGGACGGACACAATATTGCAGAGCTTAAAAGCATTTTTAAGCGGGCAAGGGAGGAAACTGTGCCGGTTGTCATTCATGTGCGCACCGTAAAGGGCAGGGGAGATGCGCGGGCGGAGCACGATCCCACGGCATATCACGGGGTTACGGCGGCCGGGCAGAGCAAAACGGGAAACAGCTTTACCTCGTGCTTTGCCGACTGGATTGTGCAGAAAGGAAAAGAAGACGGGCGGGTCTGCGCTGTTACCGCAGGCATGACGGACAGTACGGGGCTGAGAGGATTCGCAAAGGAATTTCCTGAGCGCTTTTTTGATGTAGGAATAGCGGAACAGCATGCCCTGGGGATGTCGGCCGGTCTTGCAAAGGGAGGAATGCGCCCGTTTGCCGCCATATATTCGACCTTTCTGCAAAGAGCGGCGGATCAGATATTTCAGGAGCTTGAGCTTCAGAAGCTGCCGGTGGTGCTGTGCATAGACCGAGCCGGCTTTGTGGGGCAGGACGGCAGAACACATCAGGGGGCGTATGATATTGCCATTCTGCGCTCCCATGCGCTGCCGATAATGGCGCCGGCAAACGGCAGACAGCTTTGGCGGATGCTGGAGCTTGCTTCAAACGCGAAGGGACCCTGTGCCGTGCGGTACCCAAAGGGGGATGCGCAAGCGTGCAGCGTGCCGGAAAAAACGGAATTCGGCAAGTGGCAGCTGCTGGAGGAAGGCGCGGATGCTGCAATAATCGCTTTCGGAGCGCTGCTGCCTCAGGCACTTGGAGCGCGAAAAATTCTGCTTGAAAAGGGAATTGAGGCGGCGGTTATAAACGCCTGCTTCATTGAGCCTGTTGATACCGAAATGCTGCGCGCGCTCAGGCAGCGTATTGTATGCGTGGCGGAGGACAACGCAGCGCCGGGCGGCTTGGGCGAAGCTGCGGCAGAATATGTCCATTGCGAAAAATATATAAGTCTTACGGGGGAAAAAGCCTTTTCCCTGCATGATTCCGTTGCGGCGCAGCAGCGACTGAGCGGCCTTGACGCTAAGGGAATTGCGGCGGCGGTGCTTAAGGAAGCCGAAACACAAAGAAAATGCGGTGGGCACGGCTTGCGCGCAAATGCATAATTGTGCAGAAACGGGCTTGAAAATGCCTGATGCATACCGCAAACGATCGATTATGCATATTCATGTTGAATATTTATTCATTATGTAGTATAATATGCATCAGTAAAGGCACTGCTGCGCCGTGAAACATAGCAAGACGCACAAAAACGCAAAGCAATACTTTGAAAATGTCGGGGTGATGCCGATGAACGGAGAAAACAAAAAAACGGCTGCCGTCGGTATTTATGTAAATACAGACAGAGCGGATATGTCATTGGCGGAAACCGTAAGGAAGCAGCTGCTTGCACAGCACCTTAAGGCATCGGTATTCTGCACTCCCGGGCTTTCAGAGCAGGAGGCTGCCGAGACCTTTATAAAGGGCTGCGATGCGGTGCTTGTGCTGGGCGGCGACGGTACGCTGCTTATGGTTTCAAAAATCTGCGCGCGCTTCGCGGTGCCCGTGATGGGCATAAACATGGGGCGCCTTGGTTTTCTTTCGGAGGCGGAGCTTTCGGAAACGGAAAAAGCGGCCAAGGCTTTGGCAAGCGGGAATTATCTTATCGAGGACAGAATGATGCTTTGCTGCCGTGTGGACGGCAGAGAGCTTTATGCGCTTAATGAGGTGGTGCTGCATCGCAGTACGGATGAAAGGATGATAAGGCTCAGCGTCAGTGCGGATGGACAGGCGGTGGATCGCTTTTATGCCGACGGAGTGCTGGCGGCATCACCTACCGGGTCAACGGCATACAATCTTTCGGCAGGAGGCCCTATCGCATCGCCGGGGGCGCAGGTGATGCTGCTCACTCCTATATGCGCACATACATTAAGAGCGCGGCCGTATGTTTTTGCAGCGGAGGAACGGCTGGAGATAAGCTCCGAGGGGCAGACGGTCATAGCCATTGACGGAGCGGAGGTAAGCCGCGGGCGCAACTGCAGCGTGCAGGTGTACAGGGCGCCGTTCAGGGCAAGGTTTATTAAAATATCGCACAGAAGCTTCTATCAAAGGCTTAACAGCAAGCTCAACGAATGGAGCACGGATTAAGAACCCGGAATAAAAAGGAAAGGGGCTGCCTTGCGCGGCCGTACAGCGGAAGAATATGAAATCGGGAAGACAGGACAGAATACTGGAAATAATCCGGGATAATGAGGTGCGCACGCAGCAGGACCTTGCGGCGCGGCTTAGGAGTGAGGGCTTCGATGTTACTCAGGCTACTGTTTCGCGGGATATAAAAGAACTGAATCTTATAAAGACGGCCTGCGAGCAGGGCGGCTACCGTTACAGTGTTCAGGGCGGAGTCCGTCAGGAGGAGCAGGACAGGCTGCATAGGATATTTGCAAGCACCGTGCTTGAGGTGCGCAGCGCCAACAATCTTATCGTGCTTAAGACCATGGAGGGCAGCGCGAACACCGTAGCGGTAGTGATAGACGGGCTTAATAACGAGGATATTCTCGGCTGCATCGCCGGGGATGATACGATACTTATCGTTGTAAGCGGAAATGATAAAACGGCGGAGATCATCGGGCTTATTGAGGAGCTCAGGGGTCAGGCGGAGGTTTAGATATGCTTCAAAGCCTTAGCGTGAAAAATATTGCGCTTATTGACGGAATCACCGTGGAGCTCTCTGACGGCTTCAATGTGATAACGGGCGAGACCGGCGCAGGAAAATCGATCCTTGTGGATTCACTGGAGCTGCTGCTGGGCGACAGGGCAGACAAGGCGCTGGTGCGTACGGGCACGCAGTCCGCAGAGGTTGAGGGCGTGTTTTTTGTGCGCCCGGAGGTGCGTCAAAAGGTTTTCGGGCTTCTTGATGTGCCCCAGGAGGAGGAGCTGGCGGTAAGAAGAACGCTTGCGGCGGACGGACGCAGCACCGTGCGCGTAAACGGACATGCAGTTACGCTCTCCATGCTGCGTGCAGCCATGGAATATGTGGCGGATATATACGGCCAGCACGAAAGCACGGCGCTGCTTCGAAAGGAAAACCATATCAGACTACTGGATGCCTATGCGCATGAAAGGCTGAAGGAACAGCTGGCAGAGTGCGCAGAGCTGTATTCCGGGTACAGCGAAATAAAGCGCCGGCTGAGCGCCGGGTACGGCAGCCCCGAGGAAAGAGCACGCAGAATGGATATGCTGCGCTTTCAGATAGACGAAATAGAGGCAGCCGCCATAGAGGAGGACGAAGAGGCGCAGCTGTATAAAGACAGAGAACGCCTCAGAAATGCAGAAAGAATAGCCGAAGGCATAAATGCCGCGCACGAGGCGCTTAACGGGGAGGAGGACGGTGCGTGTCAGGCGCTGAGCGTTGCGGTAAAAGCCTTGCGGGAAGCGGCAGGAATGGATGAGAGTCTGGCAGAGTTTGCGCAGCGTCTGCAGGATGCGCTTTATGAAGCAGAGGATATATCGCAGGAGCTTGACAATATTTCGCAATATGAGCAGGGCGAACAAAGTCTGGAACAGCTGGAGGAGCGTATAGAGGAGCTTAAGCAGCTTAAAAGAAAGTACGGAGCCGGCCTTGCAGAGGTGACGGAGTACGCAAAAAATGCGCGTGCCGAGCTTGAGGAACTGGAAAATGCGGAGGATACTGTGCTCAGGCTGGCATCGGATATGGATAAAACGCGCACCCGTCTTTACGAATGCTGTGTCAGGCTGGATGCATTGCGCCGAGAAGCGGCAGCGGAGCTTGAGCATACACTGTTAAAGGAGCTTAAGCTGCTTGGCATGAAAAGCGCGGCGTTTTCGGTGGAATTTGCGCCCCTGCCGCCCAAAGAGCAGGCAGTGTTCAATTCGGAGGGGATAAGCGAAGCGGAGTTTCTGTTTTCGGCAAACCTGGGAGAACCGCTCAAACCTCTGTACAGAGTAATTTCCGGCGGTGAAATGAGCAGGTTCATGCTGGCGTTAAAGAGCATAATGGCGGATTGCGACAATATTGACACTATGGTCTTTGACGAGATAGATACCGGCATCAGCGGCCGTATGGCGCAGGTAACGGCGGAAAAAATGGCGGGGATAGCGCTTGGACATCAGGTGCTGTGTGTTACGCACCTGCCGCAGATAGCTGCAATGGCGGACAAGCACTTTTTTATATCAAAAAGCGAACGCGACGGAAAAACCGTAACCGAACTGGAGGATTTGGACAGCGACAGACGCTGCGCCGAGATAGCGCGGCTTGCCGGGGGCGAGCTGACAAAAATCGCGCTTGCCCATGCGCAGGAAATGCTTAAAGCGGCGCAGGAGTATAAAATGCGGGTCGGCAAACGGTAATAATAAAAGCATTTCGGCCGGGGGCAATGCCCCGGCCTTTTGCATGCCCGCAAGGGCGGAACGGCATAAGATGCGGCGCTTTAACCCTTGCTGCAGTGTTCAAGCCGGAAATCTCACTGACGGCCTTCAAATAGCTTACGGCGGCATCTGCTTTAGGCGGCTGCGGAATGAATATATCGGCTTAGGCATGAACAAGGACAGAAGCAAAGTCTGAAATATTTTGAAAAATACATGAAGCGACGGCGGAAAATCCGGCATTAAATAAGGGGTGCGCAATTCATCAAAATTCTTATAAATATTAATAAAATATTCATTAAAAATATTGGGAAAACTATTGACAAAAACAATTAACGGATATATACTTTCCTCAAGTTAGCACTCAAGAGGCGCGAGTGCTAACAAGGCCTGAATGTTACATAAAAAACAAAGGCAAAGAAGGGAGCGGCGCGAATATGGAACTTTCGGAGCGTAAAAAGAAAATCCTTAAGACCATAATCGACGACTATATCTCTACGGCAATGCCGGTGGGTTCAAAGACAATAGCCGAGCATATGGGCATGAGCATAAGCTCTGCGACGGTGCGCAACGAGATGAACGAGCTGGAAAGCATGGGCTATCTTGATCAGCCGCATACTTCGGCGGGCAGGATACCTTCGGACAAAGCGTTCAGAATGTATGTGGACAGCTTGCTGGAAATGACACAGCTTACCGCGCCGGAGATAAGCTTTGCAAGCGATTATTATGACGAACGGATGGTGCAGACGGAGGCGGTGCTCAAGGCGGCGGCCTCGGCCATAAGCGAAGCTACGGATTATGTATCCGTGGTTATGGCGCCAAGGCTCAGCTCGGTTACAATAAGACATTTGCAGCTGGTGCCCATAAGCGACAATTCGGCGCTTGCGGTGCTGGTAACGGATGCCGGCGTAATCAGAGATACGCCCATCGCCTTTAATACTGCGGTCACGCCGGAACAGCTTGAAGATGTAAGCAAGGCGCTCAACAATATATTTGCAGGGCGCAGGCTGACATCGGAGGATCTGAACATTCATTCCGAGATAATGCAGGAGCTTAAGGGCCAGCGCGAGGTGTTCTCGCAGGTAACGGATATACTCCGCAGCCATTTGCTCACCTCAGACACCGCTTTTACGGTGGGAGGCACGGCAAAGCTGCTGAGCCATCCCGAATACAGCGATGTTGAGCGCGCACGGGATATGCTCCAGCTGCTGGACTCCGGCAGCGAGATAGGCTCTGTGCTGAAGGAATCCGACGGCGTGGAAATGAAGGTTTCCATAGGCAGTGAAAACCGCAGCAGCCGTCTTAAGGATTGCGCGGTAGTGACCGCAAGCTATAAGATAGGTGACAGAAATGCCGGAACAATCGGCGTTATCGGGCCGGTACGCATGCAGTATGACAAGGTGATAAAGGTGCTCTCATATATGAAGCGGTCCCTTTCGGAGGTTCTGGGAAGCTCCGGAAAGCTTATTGAAGAGGGCAGTAAGGAGAAGGAAAATGAAGAAGGAAAAAACTGAGAAGCCGGAAAACGGGCAGCAGGAGCAGCAGGAGCCTGTAAAGGAAACAGAAAATGATGCTGCCGATCAGTATATGGACCCCGCAGAGGCTAAGGAGTGCACAGAGTGCAAATCACAGGCCGAGGATGAGAAGGCAAAGCTTCAGCAGAAGGTGGACTATTATATTGATATAGCACGCAGAACGCAGGCCGATTTTGAAAACTACCGCAAGAGAAATCTTTCTGCAAGGGCGGAAGCGCTTGCGGAAGGCAAGACCGAAACCGTCAAGGCTTTTCTTCCCGTAATCGATGATATCGACAGGGCGTTAAGTCATGTAAAGGAGGAGGATGCAATCTCCGAAGGCTTAAGGTTAGTGCGCCGGCAGATAGACAAGGCGCTGGGCAGCCTTAAAGTGGAGGAGATAGGCAGCGTGGGCGAAAAGTTCGATCCCAACTTTCACGAGGCCGTTATGCAGGTTCCGCCTCAGGAGGGGCAGGAAAGCGGCGTTATTGCCGAGGTATTCCGCAAGGGATACAAAATTGGTGATAAAGTATTGCGCTACACCATGGTAAAGGTCACGGAGTAGCAAAACAGCAAAGGATATCTGATGCCCCAAAGGGCGTTGATATAAATTCCGAACAGCGTGTTCGGAGCCGAAAGACAGAGAATAAAAATAAAAAAATATATCGGAGGCATTTATTATGAGTAAGATTATTGGTATAGATTTAGGAACAACTAACTCCTGCGTTGCAGTTATGGAGGGCGGCGAGCCCGTTGTAATCCCCAATTCCGAGGGAAGCAGAACCACTCCTTCCGTGGTGGCGGTAAATAAGGACGGCGAGCGTCTGGTGGGTGCCATTGCAAAGCGTCAGGCGGTTGTTAATGCCGACAGTACGGTTATATCCATCAAAAGAGAGATGGGCACAAATTACAAGGCAAAAATGGGCGGCAAGGAGTATACGCCGCAGGAAATATCGGCTATGATCCTTCAGAAGCTTAAGGCCGATGCCGAGAGCTATCTTGGCGAGCCGGTTACTCAGGCCGTAATTACGGTTCCTGCATATTTTTCGGATTCTCAGCGTCAGTCCACGAAGGACGCCGGAAAAATCGCCGGTCTTGAAGTGCTGCGTATCATAAACGAACCTACGGCGGCATCGCTTGCCTACGGTCTGGACAAAGAGGGCAACCACAAGATACTGGTTTATGACCTGGGCGGCGGTACCTTCGATGTATCCATACTGGAGATAGGCGACGGCGTGTTTGAAGTGCTTGCCACAAACGGAAATACCCGTCTTGGCGGCGATGACTTTGATAACCGCATTATCAACTGGATGGTGGATGAGTTCAAAAAGAGCAACGGTGTAGACCTCTCCAAGGATAAAAAGGCTATGCAGAGGCTTAAGGAAGCTGCCGAGAAGGCGAAAATCGACCTTTCCGGCGTCATGAGCACAAGCATAAGCCTGCCGTACATTACGGTTTCCGACGGTGAGCCGCTGCATCTTGATATGACTCTTACAAGGGCTAAATTTGACGAAATGACGCATGACCTCGTTCAGGCCACCATCGAGCCTGTGCGCAAGGCACTCAAGGATTCCGGACTGACGCTGGATAAGATCGACAGAGTCATTCTGGTGGGCGGCTCCACAAGAATACCTGCCGTGCAGGCAGCCGTAAAGGAAATCACCGGCAAGGAGCCTTATAAGGGAATCAACCCCGATGAGTGCGTTGCCATCGGCGCGGCCATTCAGGCCGGCGTGCTTGCAGGCGAGGTGCATGATGTGCTGCTGCTGGATGTAACTCCGCTGTCCTTGGGCATTGAAACTCTCGGCGGCGTATGCACGAAGCTCATTGAGAGAAATACTACTATTCCGGCAAAGAAGAGCCAGATATTCTCCACTGCAACCGACGGACAGACCTCTGTTACCATACATGTTCTTCAGGGCGAGCGTGAAATGGCGGCGGACAACAAGACGCTGGGCAACTTCAATCTGGACGGCATCCCGGCGGCACCCAGAGGAGTTCCGCAGATTGAGGTAACCTTTGATATCGATGCAAACGGCATTGTCCATGTTTCCGCAAAGGATCTCGGAACGGGCAAGGAGCAGAAGATAACCATTACCGCAAGCACCAACCTCTCCGAGGCGGAGATAGACAAGGCCGTAAAGGATGCCGAGCAGTTTGCCGCGCAGGATAAGAAGAATAAGGAAGCCATCGAGGAGCGCAATAAGGCGGACAGCCTGGTATATCAGACCGAGCGCACGGTAAATGAAATGGGCGATAAGCTTTCTGCCGAGGATACCGCAAAGATAAATGCGGAGGTCGAGAATACCAAGAAGGCGCTTGAAGGAAACGATACCGAAGCCATCAAGGCTGCAAGCGAAAAGCTTACAAATGTTTCTTATGAGGTGTTCGGCAAGATCTATCAGCAGCAGGCAGCCGCACAGCAGGCGCAGGGCGCAGCCGGAAACGGTGCGTCGGGTGCGGAACAAAGCGGCAATGAAGGCGGAGAAAAAGTATACGACGCCGACTACGAGGTAGTGGACGACAATAAGTAAAATTCACGCTTTTGTGTGAGTAAGCCCTGCGAAGCCGCAAAAAGCGGCTTCGCTTTGGGGTTTGCGGCGTAATTTCATAATAGATATTCAGCAAAGGCGGGAGAGGATTCCATGGCGGAAAAACGGGATTATTATGAGGTGCTGGGCGTAGAAAAAACGGCCAGCGAAGACGAGATTAAAAGTGCATACAGAAAGCTTGCCAAGAAATATCACCCGGACCTTAACCCGGGAAATGCTGAGGCAGAGGCCAAATTCAAGGAGGTCAATGAGGCCTACGGAGTGTTGAGCGATGCCGATAAAAGGGCAAAATACGACCAATACGGCACTGCGGATCCGCAGGCGGGTTTCGGCGGCGGCGGTTTTTCCGGCGGCTTCGGCGGCTTCGGCAGCGGTGGCTTTTCCGGCGGGTTTGAGGATATATTCGAGAACATATTCGGCGGTTTTACAGGTTCAAGACGCAGCAATAACGCCCCGGAACAGGGCCGTGATCTTAGGGTTGATATGGAGTTGACCTTTGAGGAAGCGGCTTTCGGAGCAAAAAAAGAGATAAACCTTACCCGCGAGGAAAGCTGTGACGAGTGCGGAGGCAGCGGGGCCGCAAAGGGCACTACCGCAGAGGTGTGTCAGGCTTGTCATGGCAGCGGTCAGGTAAGAACCACACAGAACACCGTTTTCGGAAGCTTTTCCTCCACCCAGCAGTGTACGGCTTGCCACGGAACAGGCAGAATAATACGCACTCCCTGTAAAAAATGCGGCGGCAAGGGCAGAATTCGCCGTGCGCGCAGAATCAGCATAAATGTTCCTGCGGGCATAGACAACGGGCAGGCCATTACATTACGCGGAGAGGGCGAGCAGGGTAAACGCGGCGGTGCAGCCGGAGATCTTTATGTATATTTCTCCGTGAAGCCGCACAAGCTCTTTAAGCGCCGCGGCAACGATATCTATCTTGAGGTCGCAGTAAGCTTTGCAAACGCGGCTTTGGGTGCGGAGATTACCGTGCCTACGCTGGAGGACAGCATAAAATACAAAATACCGGAAGGCACACAGCCGGGTACGGTGTTCAGAATACGCGGAAAAGGCATTAAAAGGCTGGGCGGCAACGACCGCGGCGATATGTATATAACGGTGGGTGTTGAGATTCCGCGCAGGCTTTCGTCAAAGCAGAAGGAGCTGCTGCGCGCTTTTGATGACAGCGTCACCGGCAACGAGCCGCAGGAAAAGAAAAGAGGAATATTCGGCGGTAAGTAATTTATTTACCGTATCAGAGCGTACTGCGCTTGCGCGGTGCGCTCTTTTCTGTTAAAATGAAATTTCAGAAAAATGCATTTTCCGGCTTTGCGTTTTTTCAAAGGTGCAGCCGGGATAAAGCGGCTTGCGATATGCATTTACGGGCTTAATGTTTTGATGGGGAGATTTATTATATGGATTGGATCGAGCTTGTTGTAAGCACTACTCATGAAGCGGCAGAGGCGGTGGGAGGCGCGCTGTATTCCTGCGGTATCAGCTGTTGGGCTACGGAGGATAAAGCGGACCTTGAGGAGTTTATGCATAATAACACCGAGCTTTGGGATTATGTTGACGACGAACTGCTAAACGGTGACGAAACAGTAAAGGTGAAGGTTTACCTTCCCGATGACAGACAGGGCCGAGATACGCTCATAATGGTCAAAAGCGCGCTGGAGCAGCTGGGACTCAACGAAAAAGAGCTTAACACCGGCAGCCTTGCAATGAGCGTGAACAGCGTGAACCAGGAGGATTGGGCAAACGAATGGAAAAAATATTTTCATCCCATAGAAATCGGGAAAAAGCTGACGGTTTGTCCCTCGTGGGAGGAGTATGACAATAAGGACGGCAGAAGCGTGCTGTATATTGATCCGGGCTGTGCCTTCGGTACCGGCGGACATGCCACAACAAAGCTTTGTCTTATGCTGCTTGAAGGCATGGATTGCAGGAATAAAAAAGTTCTGGATGTAGGCTGCGGAAGCGGAATACTTGCAGTGGCGGCGCTGCTGCTGGGGGCGGATAAAGCAGTAGGGGTTGATATCGATTCGGCCGCAGTCCCGGTGGCGGCGGCCACTGCCGAGCTTAACGGCGTGCAGGAAAAGGCGGAGTTCCGTCAGGCTGATCTTGTAAAGGGCATTACGGGAAAATATGATATTATAACGGCAAACATAGTTGCGGATATTGTTATCCGGCTTACTCCGCAGATACCGGCGCTGCTTGCACCCGGCGGAAAATATATTGTATCCGGCATCATCGATGAGCGAAAGGCGGAAGTGATAAAATGCCTTGAAGATAACGGTTTTGCCGTACTTGGTGCGCCGGATGAGGCGGGATGGACGGCAATATGCACCTGCGCAGCCGAACAATGAACCTGCCTTTTATGAGCATATCGGCATTTATACATTAACTGCCGGCCATTTCAAAGGTATATTACACAAAAGGAGACGCGCAAAATGGGAAAGATCTGCGGCGGCATACTGGACAGAGTGGGAAAAACACCGCTTGTACAATTGAACTCATATTGCCTGAATATGCATGTAAAGCCGAATGTATATGCAAAGCTGGAATGTGAAAATCCTGGCGGAAGCATGAAAATAAGGGCGGCGCTGTATATTATCGAAAAGGCGGAACGCCGGGGAAAGCTCGGCGGGCATAAGGCGCTTGTTATAGAAGCGGCCGTGTACAACACGGCGGTGGCGCTGGCTGTTGTATGTGCTGCAAAGCAATACAAGCTTGTAATAGTTATGCCGGATATAAAGGAAAAGCGGGATTATTCCCTTCTCAGGGCATACGGAGCGCAGGTGGTGCTTACTCCCGGAACGCAGGGAATGGCGGGAGCAGGCAGAATGGCGGATGAAATGTGCAGAAGAAATCCTCACGCATTTCGGCCGCGAATATATAATAATGCTGCCGCGCCGGCGGCATACCGCGCAGTGGCATCGGAAATATGGCGCGATACAGAGGGACAGGTGGATATTTTGGTGTGCGGCGTTGGCAGCGGCGCCGCTATAACGGGCATAGGCGAGGCGCTTAAAAGAAAAAAACACTCGGTGCAGGTTGTGGCGGTGGAGGCTGAGGAAACAAAGCAGGCGGCCGTTACGGGAAAAAATCGGGCGGAGCACGGTATATTCGGCATAAACAACGGAGAAATGCCGCCGCTGCTGAATGCGGATATTGTTGATGAAATATACCCTGTCAGCAGCGCCGATGCCTATTCCGGCTGTGTTAGCATAGCGGCAAACGACGGTGTGCTTGCCGGTATTTCCTCCGGGGCCGCGGTATATGCCGCCGTACAGCTTGCGCGGATCCCGGAGAATGAAAACCGTATGATAGTGGCGCTGTTGCCCGATACGGGAGAGAGGTATCTGTCAACAGGCTTGTTTGATTGTAACGATAACTACATAGTCATGCAATAAGCAATCAATACGCTGTAAATTCTGCTGATCAAGTACGAAAAGCAGAAGGGGAATGTGTTGGATATATAATTCGGCGAGCTTTGCAGACAAATGCATTTTGGGCAGCTTTTACAACTGAATAATTGAATACAATTATCGATCGGCAGCAGAATATCTTTGTTATGCATGCTTTGCTTATACGGACCTTCGGCATGAGCCGTGCATATGCTGACTTGGGGAGGCGCGCTATGGGAAGAAAGATTATTTTGCTTGTATTCGGAATTGCCGTTCTGCTGCTGATACTGTTTGTGTTATGCGGTGAATTAAAGCCGCTGCCCGCCGCGCTGGGCGGCGGCTTGCTGCTGCTGTTTGATCCGCTTAATTCGCGGCTTAAAAACTCCTCGCTGCTTTTCAGGGCATTTGTGTGCGGAATTATGGCGACGGGTGCACATTGTATGTCTGTGCTTTTTAACTTGCTTCCCGCAGGCATGATGTTTTCCGATTGCCGTTTCGGCTGGCTGTTTGCTCTTGCCGTTTGGACGGCGGTGTGTATTCCGACATTGCTGTATTTAGAAATGCTCAACGGCCTTAATAAAGGTGCGGAAAACAGGGGATAAGTGCGAAATATATTATATTAAGGCTTGAAATTGAAATGCGGATATAGTATAATCAATTTCGGCAGCATCGTGCGGCATTTGCTGCCTTTTGATGCGTTTCGGACTACTGTTTTGACGCACAACGGAATTCGGGAGAGGATGGGATGTATGAATTTTTACAGGAAAATGCTGGTGTGGATCACCGCGCTTGCGCTTGCGGCGGGGTGTGCAGCCTGCAGTCCGGCGGAAAGCGGAACTGCAAAACCGGGAGAAACAAAAGGCGGCGGCGAGGCGGTAAATGCGCCTAAGGATGTATCAGAAACGGCGTACGGCGACGGCTATAATGTAAACATGCTTGTGGGAGTGGATCAGTTCGGGCGCACATTTGATATCACCGGCGGAACAAAATCCGACAAGAAGGTGGGAATATTCTATTGGCCGTGGATAGGTCAGCCTGCGGCAACGGATGTTTACGACGCCACAAAAATACTTAAAGAGTACGGCAAAGATGTGCTGTTTCACGAAACCTCGGATGTATCGCCGGACGGACAGGCGCATTTTTGGGGTGAGCCGCTTTGGGGCTATTATAACAGCGCGGACGAATATGTAATCCGCAAACAGATGGAGCTGCTTACGTCTGCGGGAATTGATTTTATCGCTTTTGATACTACCAATGCCATAACCTATCGGAATGTGTATATGAAAGTTGCAAAAATCATTTCCGAGCTTATCAGCGACGGGTGGAATCCACCCAGAATTACATTTTATACACACAGTTATTCAATAGATACGGTACGCAAACTGTACAACGAATTCTATAAGACAAAAAAATATCCGGAAAGCTGGTACATGGTGGACGGAAAACCCATGATGATAGGCTATACGGATCCCGAGCTTGATAAAAAGGCGGCGGCATCAATAGGCGATACAAAATACAATCCGGGCACCTACACACAGAAGATAAGAAATTTCTTTACCTTCCGTAACCCCAACTGGCCGGGAGAGTACCTTGAAGACGGCTTCCCGTGGTGTGAGTGGAGCTATCCTCAGCCGGTGCACGGGGATATGATAAATGTTACCGTGGCTTCGCATCCCATGGTGCCTATGAGCTTTTCCCTTACAAGGGAGGGATGGAAAAACTGGGGACGCGGATACGATCCGGAAAAGGATCTTAATATTTCGGCAAACGCGCAGAAGGGGACCTTCTTTCAAAAGCAATGGGATGTTGCACTTGCCGCCGACCCCGGCACTGTTTTTGTGGGCGGCTGGAATGAGTGGATAGCCTATAAGCAAATATATGACGGGGAATATATGCTCTGCGATGCGGCAAGCATGGAGTATTCCCGCGATATTGAAATGATGAAGGGCGGCTATAACGATGCCTTTTACATTCAGCTTATAAAGAATGTGCGCGCATACAAGGGCCTTGAGGCGGAAAAAATAGATTCCGGAGAAAAGACAATAGATGTAAACGGCTCTCCGTCGCAATGGGATGCGGTAAGTGTTGTGTACAGGGATATCGGTAAAGAGAATTACGGGCGCAATTACATGGGGGTAACGCGCAAGGTCAAATATACCATGGAGGCTCCCAGAAACAACCTGCAAACCGTAAAGGTTACCAAGGATGCCGACAATATATATTTCATGGTGGAGTCGGATGCCGATATAACAGAAAACGACGGCAGCGGAAATTGGATGAACATTTTCATGACGGCGGGCGAAGTGCGGAACACCGGCTGGGTGTGCTACGATTATGTTATAAACCGCAGCAGTGAAAACCAAACGGCAATAATTGAAAAGCTGGATGCAGACGGAAACGGCACCAAGGTGGGGCTGGCGAAGATGTCTGTTCAGGGTAAATATATGCAGCTGGCCATTCCCAGAAGCGCGGTCGGCCTTCAGGACAGCAATACCTTCTATTTCAAGGTAGCGGACGGTGTGGAGCACCCGGAGGATATTATGGATTATTATGTCACCGGACGCTCGCTCCCCATGGGCAGGCTGAGCTTCAAATTTGTCGGCTGATATGAAAACGAAAAACGGCATTTTTATGTGTAAAAATAGCCGGTATATAAAAACCATCATGGCGAAAGCCGTGATGGTTTTTGAACTTTTTGCAGTATTTGCGGTGTACGCAGAGGTGAATTATAAAGTATCAACCGCCTCTTTTTTGGAAAAAACCGTATAAAAACGGCTGTGTTTATGGGCAAGCGCCGATGTGTTTTATTTAAGACCGAGCAAATGCATGGCGTTGAGCCCCAAAACGGCTTCCTGCTCGCCTGAGGTAAGCGGCACACGATAAAAGCGCTCAAGCTCCTCCTTTGCGCAGGCAAGGGGGTAATCGGTGCCGAACAGCACGCGCTGTGCGCCGTGTTTTCTTATAAGGCGCGCCATTTCATCATAACTCAATCCGCAAAATGAACTGGAAGTGTCGATATAGCAGTTTTTGCCGATAATATATTTTTCTGCATCTTCCCATTCGGAATAGCCGCCCATGTGAGCTGCGATCACGGTAAGCCGGGGGAACATTTCCAAAACTTTTGCGATCTTTGCGGGCTTTGAAAAAACGGTGTTGCGGTCGCCTACATGAATAAGCACGGGAAGGCGGCCCTGGCAGGCATCGTATATACGCAGCATTCCGGGACAAAGGGCATCCGCATGCTGAAAATCCGGATGCAGCTTTACGCCGTGCAGCCCAAGCTCCGCTATGCGGTCGGCCTCGGCGTATATATCTTCAAAATCGGGATGCAGCGTACCCAGAGAAACAAGGTAAGGATTTTGCTTTTGCGCAGCTGCGAGCCAATTGTTTATATTTGTTACCTGCTTTGCCGTCGTGGCGGTAGAGCAGACTGCAAGCCGGGTTATTCCCCCTTCGCGGGAGGAGGCTATAAGGTCGTCAAGTGTTCCGTTTCCGTACATGGGAAGATGGTAATAATTCTCAAGGAAGTCGCGCGCCTTTTTTGCAATTGCATCGGGAAAGGCGTGGGCATGAAAGTCAATTATGTTCATATTGTCTGCGTGTGTGTCCTTTATAAAGAAAATAGTGATCGCCCCCGGAGCGCCCGGAAGGGCTGTGTGCGGATAATTGCACCGATCGCATATGTATTATAGCGCAAAATATGAATTTTGAAAATGTATTTTATCCGTTTATGCGGGAAAATGCGCGGCTTTGCTGTGGTAAATAATTGTGCGGTGTGATATAATAAATCAGTAAAAATACGGTTTTTGTATAAGCAAACGGCGCTGATTATACGATTCATGTAAAATGCGTTTGCGAAAACGGAGGAAAATATGAGAGCGATAGTGACTGTGCTGGACAGCTTTGGCGTGGGCAGTCTGCCGGATGCGCAGAATTACGGAGATGCCGGAAGCAATACGCTTTTAAGCTGCGTAAAGGCGGGCGCAAGGCTTGAAAATCTTGCCCGCATGGGGCTTTTTGACATAAACGGGTGCGGGGAAGCAGGAAAAATCGCACGGGCGGCAGGAGGCGGCCGCAGCGCGCTTTATGCAAGAGCGGCCGAGATATCGGCGGGCAAGGATACTACAACGGGGCACTGGGAGATGATGGGAAAGGTGCTGGAGAAACCGTTTCCGCTGTTTCCCGGCGGCTTTCCGCAGGAAATAATAAGCCGGATAGCCGAGCTTTCCGGGCGCCCGGTGCTTTGTAATGCTCCCGCCTCAGGCACGGAGATTATTAACCGATTGGGGGATGAACAGCGTGCGCTGGGCGGAATTATTGTATATACTTCGGCGGACAGCGTTATGCAGATAGCTGCGCATACCGACACCGTGCCGGTAGAGGAGTTGTATGATATATGCCGCAAGGCGCGCGGCATAATGCAGGGAAAATACGGGGTGGGAAGAATAATAGCAAGACCCTTTGACGGTGAAAGCGGCGCATATAAGCGCACGGCGCAAAGGCATGATTTTGCGCTGGATCCGGGGCCGACATTTCTTGATCTTGTTAAGCAATCGGGCATGGAATGTGTCGGAATAGGCAAAATATCGGACATTTTTGCCGGGCGCGGCCTTACCGCAAGCCTTCCGGCCAAAGGAAACGAGGCCTGCATGACTTGCCTGCATGAGGAGCTGAAAAGGGACTTTGACGGCCTTATATTCTGCAATTTAGTGGATTTTGATATGCTTTACGGGCACAGAAGGGATGCGGACGGGTATGCGCGGGCGCTGGAGAGCTTTGACGGGGCGCTGCCCGAGCTGCTGGGCGAAATGAAAAAAGGAGATATTTTTATTATTACGGCGGATCACGGATGCGATCCGGGGTTTGGCGGGACGGATCACACCCGAGAATATGTGCCGATAATATGCGCAGGAAGCGGCTTTTCGGGCGATATGGGCACTTTGCGGGGGCTTGGATGCATTGGGGCATCCTGTGCAGCATGGCTGGGGCTTGACTATTCAGGATACGGTCTGCACGGGGAATCCTTTCTGCCAAAATGAAAAAATATGCATAAAAAGCATTAAAAAAACGCTAAAAAACCGTGTAAAAACGCTGCAAAAACGCGTAAAAAACATGCAAAAAACGAAATAAAAAATTCAGAGGCTGTTTTTTTTGAAAAACGGTGTTAAGAAAAAGGAGAGTGCGGTATGAATACTGAGTGCAATGCCGATGCCGTAAGAGCGGCGCGGGTGATGCTTGAATGGGCCGGAGGGGTTCCCGACTGTGCGGTGGTGCTTGGGTCGGGCTTGGGACAGTGGTGCGAAAAATTTGAGAGGGCGGTGAGCCTGCCCTACGGCAAGGTTTACGGCATGCCGGTATCGGAGGTCAAGGGGCACGGCAACCGTTTTGTTTTTGGCAAACTGGGAGAAAAAACGGTGCTTGCAATGCAGGGACGCGTGCATTACTATGAAGGGTATTCTGCGGCACAGACGGCGTATCCCGTAAGAATAATGGGGGAGATGGGGATAAAGCATCTGGTGCTTACCAATGCTGCCGGCGCGGTGAATGAGAGCTTTTGTCCGGGAGACATAATGCTTATAAGAGATCATATAAATTTTTCCGGGCATAATGCGCTGCGGGGAGCGCGGGACGGCTTTGTTTCCATGAATGGAGTGTACAGCGGTGAAATGTGCGCCTTGGCGCATAAGGCTGCGGCGCAGACTGGAATAACGCTTCGTGAAGGGGTATATTTTTACAGTGTGGGCCCGTGCTATGAGACACCGGCGGAGATACGGGCAATAAGACTTCTTGGCGGGGACGCGGTGGGAATGAGCACCGTGCACGAGGCCACCGCTGCGGCACAGCTGAAAATGAAAACGGCAGGGCTGTCCCTTATTACGAATATGGCGGCGGGAATCACCGGCCGTGAGCTGAGTCACGGGGAGGTGCTGGAGACGGGAAGGCAGGGCGCAGAGAGGTTTGCCGCTCTTTTGGAGGCGATGATACGCGCACTGTGACGCGTCTTTGCGTTTATGACGCATTATGAATAAAAACGGCGCTTTTGCATATGCTATCGCGTGCAAGGGAGGTCGGAAAATGAAAACAAGAACAGGATTATTTGCGCTTATCACGGCGCTGCTGCTTTTATGCGCCCCGGCGGCGTTTGCCGCGCCGGAGACGGCGGACACCGCACCGACAATTGAGGATGCAAAGGCTGCCGTGCTTGTGGAGTATTCCACGGGCAAGGTATTGTATGAAATGGAAGCGGACAGGCGTCTGCCCGTTGCGAGCATGACAAAAATGATGACGCTGTGCATTTTGTTTGACAAAATTGACGCAGGGCAAATGAGCTTGGAGGATGAGGTGCAGATAAGCCCGGCGGCTGCGGCAATGGACGGCTCCGAGGTGTTTTTGGAGGAAGGAAAAAGCTATAAGGCAAGAGAGCTTATAAAAAGCGTGATAATCGCAAGCGGAAACGATGCCTGCGTGGCTTTGGCGGAGCATGCGGCGGGAAGCGAAAGCGGATTTACGGCGCTTATGAACAAAAAGGCGGAGCAGCTGGGAATGAAGAACACGCATTTTTCCAATTGCACGGGGATGCCGACGGCGGAGCATTATTCCACGGCGAGGGATATGGCGGTATTGGCACGGGAGCTTGCGGGACATGAGCTGTTTTTTTCCTGGAGCGGAAGGTGGATGGATAAGCTGGAGCACTCAGGAGGAAGAGTGACAGAGCTTGTGAACACAAACCGGCTGGTGCGCTTTTTTGACGGCTGCGACGGAATGAAAACCGGCTACACTGCGGAGGCGGGACATTGTGTAACGGCAACGGTTAAAAAGGGGGATATGCGGCTTATAAGCGTTATAATAGGTGCGGGCACGGGACAAGGACGCTTTGATGATGCGCGGGCGCTTATAAATTACGGCTTTGCGGAGTTTACGCTTGTAAAAAAAGAGGCGGATATTGCAAAAAGCATTGAGCTTAAGGGCGGCTATGAGCCGCAGGTGAAAATTGAAGGAGAGCCGCTGTGCGCCGTATTATCAAAACGGGAGGCACAGGAGGCGGAAGTGAAAACGGAGCTTGAGCAAAGCGTGAAGGCGCCTGTAAGAGCCGGTGACCGGGTAGGACGGCTGAGCCTCGTTGTGCGCGGGCGGACGGTGGCGCAGGCGGAGATAAAGGCGGCGGAAGACTGCCCGGAGGCGACGGTGGGAGGATATTTTCTGAAAATGGCGGCGCACTGGTGAGAATAGCTGCAAAGCCGCAAAAAATATGGACACAAAGGCGAAAGAAAGCTTCAAAAGGGGATCGGCACTGCGGTCCCCTTTTGAAATCATGAGCGGCGAGCAAGGCGCAGGATATCCTCCTGCGGAGTGATATAATAGGTGGTTTCGTTTTCGTATATTACCATGCCGGGGCGGGCCTTGCGCATTTTATGTACGAATTTTGCGCGCGTGGCCGCCACTGCAATCTTGGAGCCGCCGCGGGCGGAGGAATAATAGGCAGCCAGCATGGCGCCCAGCTCAAGGGCTGCCTGAGAGGGCGCATCGGAGCGGATTATTACATGGCTGCCCGCTCCCTGACGGATATGCAGCCACATTTCCTCGGGGCGAGCCGTGCGCAGCGTTAATTCGTCATTCTGAAGGTTATTGCGCCCTACAAGTATCTCCGTGCCGTCGGAGGCTTCAAAACGCATGGGGGAGGAAGCGGAGGAGGCGACGGGATTCTTTTCGGGGTGCTTCGGGGGGTGAAGGTAGCCCTGCTGGATAAGCTCGGTGCGTATCTGCGCAAGGTGGGAAACATCGGTGCAGTTTTCAATTTCCAAAAGGACGGAGGAAAGATAATCGTATTCATCATCGTTTACGCGCATTTGCTCTGCAAGCATGCGGGAGGCGGTGCGCAGCTTGGAATACTGCCGGAAGTATTTTTGGGCGTTTGCCTGAGGAGAAAAGCGTATATCAAGCGGGATAGTGACCGTTTGCGATTGAGGGGAATAATAATTAATTACGGTTACGCTGTCGCTTCCCCGTTTTACGCAATGAAGATTGGCGGTAAGCAGCTCACCGTAAAGGCGCAGCTGCTCCATATCCCTGCATTCCTCCTGCTTTTGAAGGTAGATGCTTTTTTTCTTTTCGCAGCGCTGCACAGCGGCGCGGATGCGGTCATGCAGCTCGCGGGAGACGCAATGCGTGTGGCTGAGCATATCGCGCGCGGCGTAAAAATCGTCCAAAAGAGAGGAAAAGGAGGGATAGGGCTGCGCCTCGGGAAAGGTTTTATAGGCAAAGGGCAAAAAGTCCGAAAGCTCACCGTTGGCCGTTACGGCCATGGGAGTATAGGCTTTGCTGCGCACCTTGGACATATAGCCTTCAAGACCGCGGGTATCGGCTGCGGCTTCCTGCGCGGCCTGCTTTGAAAAGCCGGTGAAGGTGCGGAACACCTCGCCTGCGGTATATTGAGGACGGGAGACAATGAAATTTGCGATATTTTCCGCCGTCGGCTCCAGCTTATCCTGAGAAGGCGGGTCGATATAAGGAAGATGCGGCTGCACAAGGCGCATTCTTGACATATCGGGACCGACGCGCTTTAGGGAATCGATTATATTGCCGTCCGCACCGATGAGAATCACATTGCTGTATTTTCCCATAAGCTCGACGGCTATGCGCTTAAGGGAGACATCCCCCATTTCATCGCCGGAGAGAATATCAATATATACAACGCGCTCGTTTCCTTTTTGTGTTACGGAGGAAATGCGGCCGCCGGTGAGATGCTTGCGCATCAGCATGCAGAAGCCGGGCGCGGTCTGCGGGTTATCGTAGCGTGCGCGGGTAAGGTGCAGGCGGGGACCGCTGCCCATGGTGAGCAGCAGCTTTTTCGTGCTGCCCTCCGAACGCACCGAAATAAGCAGCGTATCGGGGCGCGGCTGCTGAATTTTATCGATTTTTCCGTCCTTGAGCTCACGGGAGAGCTCATCGGCTATTGCGCCGAGGGTTATTCCGTCCATTGGCATAAAACAGTGCCTCCAAGCGTTAAGTATGATATTATGGTTATAGTGTTTATGGTTTATGGTGTCGGCGATATTGCAGACGTTTGCAGCGTTTATATTGCGGTTTGCAGCGGGCAAGAGCGCCGGCGCGGATGCCTGCGGCGTGCGTTCTAAAAGCGCCGGGCGTATGCGGCAGAAGCGTGCAGATAAGCGCACGGCAAGTCCGTAAAGGCCGCGACCCGTGATACGGGCGGAGCCAAAGCAGAGAATTTGACATATAGATGCGGTATATGACAGAAAACTCTTGCGGTTTTATCGGCAATATGATACACTATATTGACCATTTTGTGAATACAATTTCGATAACTTTTTGGAGGAATGAAATATGTGTACGTTTGAGAAGAACGAAAAGAATCAGGCTGTCATTACCGTTACGGTAAGCGGTGAGGAATTCGAAAAGGCCATTGAGCAGGCTTATCACAAGACGGCAGGACGGTATGCCATAGCCGGCTTCCGCAAGGGCAAGGCTCCCCGCAAGCTTATTGAGAAGTATTACGGCGAGGGCGTATTCTTCGAGGACGCTTTCAATGAGGTTTGCGGCCCTGCTTACGGCAAGGCGCTGGATGAGCTGAAGCTTATACCGGTGAGCCGCCCGGAGATAGACATCAAAGAGATCAAGGACGACAAGAGCGTGGTGTTTACTGCGACGGTTGATCTGAAGCCCGAGGTGGAGCTTGGCAAATACAAGGGTATAAAAATCGAGAAAAATGAGTATACTGTATCCGATGAGGATGTGCAGCGCGAACTGGATGCCGCACTTGACCGTGCAAGCCGTATGGTAGAGGTGGAGGGCCGCGCCGTTAAGGAGGGCGACACCGTAACCCTTGACTATTCCGGAAGTGTGGACGGAGTGAAGTTCCCCGGCGGAACGGCGGAGAACCAGACGCTGGTGATAGGCTCGCACACCTTTATTCCCGGCTTTGAAGAGCAAATGGTGGGCATGGAGATAGGACAGGAGAAGGACATTGAGGTGAAATTCCCCGAGGATTACCATGCGCAGGAGCTTAAGGGCAAGGATGCGGTGTTTGCGGTTAAGGTGCACGGAATAAAGGAAAAGCAGGTTCCCGAGCTGGACGACGAGTTTGCAAAGGATGTAAGCGAGTTTGACACGCTGGAGGAGTACAAGGCGGATATCCGCGCCAACCTTCAGAAAAAGAACGAGGAGCGCGCCGACAACGAGTATGAAGTGAAGCTGGTGGATGCTGTCTGCGAGGAGGCTAAGGTGGAGATTCCGGAATCCATGATAGAGCGTCAGCTGGATTATCAGATGAACGATATGGCTATGCGCCTGAGCTATCAGGGAGTATCCATGGAGGATTACTTCAAATATACCGGCTCTGACGAAAAGCAGATGAGGGATATGTATCGCCCCGATGCCGAGAAGACCGTAAGACGCCAGCTTGTGCTTGAGGCGGTGAAGGATGCGGAGAAGATAGAGGCTCAGCCCGAGGATATTGACAAGGAGCTGGCAAAATACGCCGAGATGTTCAAAAAGAGCGTGGAGGAGTACAAGGCGGGACTCAAGCCGGAGGAGTTAGAGTACTTTACCGACAGTGCCGTTGTAAACAAGACCTTGGAATTCCTTAAGGAGAACAACCAGGCAGTAAAGCCGGCGGCCAAGAAGGCGGCAAAGAAGCCTGCAGCGAAGAAAACGGCCAAGAAGGCGGCGGATGCGCAGGAAAAGGAAGCGGACGCAGCGGATGCCGAGCAGGCTCAGGAGAAGGAATAATACTTTTTTGATACGGAGGGAATGAGTAAGTGCTTATACCGTATGTAATTGAGCAGACCAAGAACGGTGAACGCTCCTACGACATATATTCCCGTTTGCTTAAGGACAGAATCATATTCTTAAGCGGCGAGATAAACAATGACGTTGCGGACGTGGTGGTTGCGCAGCTGCTGTTTCTTGAAGCGGAGGATCCCGACAAGGACATTATGCTTTATATCAACAGCCCGGGCGGATTGGTGACTGCCGGGATGGCGATATATGACACAATGAATTATATCAAGGCTCCGGTTTCCACGATAGTTATCGGCATGGCGGCCTCCATGGCTGCCGTGCTGCTGGCTGCCGGGACAAAGGGCAAGCGCGTGGCGCTGCCAAATGCGGAGATAATGATCCATCAGCCGCTCGGAGGCGCGCAGGGGCAGGCAACCGATATAGCGATCCAGGCAGAGCAGATACTAAAAAGCAAGAAAAAGATAAACAGGATACTGGCCGACTGCACGGGCAAAAGCGAGGAGCAGATAGCCGCCGACGTGGAGCGAGATCATTATCTGAGCGCCGATGAGGCATTGGAATACGGCCTTATCGACAATATTTTCAAATCGCATTAAAGGAGCAGCAAATGCCGAAATATGAGGACAATAACAGGGTGATACGGTGCACATTCTGCAATCGCACCCGCGAACAGGTGAAGCGCCTTGTGGCGGGCCCTCCGGGGATATTCATATGCGACGACTGCATAGAAGACTGTGTAGCGGCACTCAATGACAGCCGGGAGGATACGCCCTCGGCTGCGGGTGAGATAAACCTGCTGAAGCCGGTGCAGATCAAGGAGATACTGGATCAGTATGTCATAGGGCAGGATGAGGCAAAAAAGACCCTTTCCGTGGCGGTTTACAACCATTATAAGCGTATAACGGGCGAGCAGGTCAAGGATGATGTGGAGATTCAGAAAAGCAATATTCTGATGATCGGGCCGACGGGTACGGGTAAAACTTATCTGGCGCAGACCCTTGCCAAAATTTTGGATGTGCCCTTTGCCATTGCCGATGCAACGACGCTTACAGAAGCGGGCTATGTGGGCGACGATGTTGAGAACATTCTTTTGCGGCTTATTCAGGCTGCGGATTTCAACATTGAGAGGGCTCAGAGGGGCATAATTTATATTGACGAGATAGACAAGATCGCCAAAAAGAGTGAGAACCCGAGCATAACAAGAGATGTTTCGGGCGAGGGGGTGCAGCAGGCGCTGCTTAAAATACTGGAGGGCACGGTGGCGAATGTGCCGCCCAACGGCGGACGGAAAAACCCGTATCAGGAGTTTATACAGATAGACACGACCAACATTATGTTTATCTGCGGCGGTGCTTTTGACGGGCTGGAGAAGATCATTGAGGATCGTATCGGCAGAAAAACGGTGGGCTTCGGCTCCAATGTGACGCAGCTGGCGCGCGGGGATCTGAGCAAGATGCTGGCGCAGGTGATGCCGCAGGATTTGATGAAATTCGGCCTTATTCCGGAGTTTATAGGGCGTTTGGCCTCGACGGTCACACTGCATGCGCTGGATGAGCAGATGCTTGTAAGGATACTTTGCGAGCCCAAAAATGCGCTTATTAAGCAATATGCACGCCTGTTTGAGATGGACGGCGTAAAGCTGGAGTTTGAGCCGGAGGCGCTGGAGGCAATAGCCAAGAGTGCGATATCCAGAAAAACCGGCGCGCGCGGCTTGAGGGCGATAATCGAAGAGATACTGATGGACGCGATGTTTACAGTGCCTTCGCAGGAGACGGCGGAAAAGTGCATTGTGACAAAGGAAAATGTGGAAAACCATACTATGCCGGAGCTTATTTGCCGGCAAAACGGTGACGGCAAGACGGATAAGGTATCCTGAAAGGATGTTTTATAAAAAAGAGCGGAGCGCCGCTCTTTTTTTATATCGCCTCGCCGTATCGCTCTTTTTATACATGGCGGTGGATGCGGCTGTTTGCGGGCATAATAAAGAACCGGCGGAAACGCCGGTTCTTTGACTTTTGAGGTGTTTTTGGCGGGTTCAAGATGCAATTCGGTATACTGCGGGAAAACGCAGTACGGAGGGTGCGTTTTTTGGGCAGAGGCGGCCGCAGAGAAAAACGACGGAGGCTTAGTTTCCGCAGCAGCCGCAGCCACAATCCGAGGTCATTTCGGGCGGGAAGATGGGCAGGGAGAAAAAGCCGTCGCAGACCTCGGAGGCGAATTCCTCGCAGGGAGGTATTCTGCAAAAACCGTAAGAGGGCACAAGCAGTTCCACCTCGGCAACGATTTTGAGGATAACGGTTACGCAGACGGTAAGACGGAAGGTGTTGTCGCAGACATAGCAGCCCTGAGTGCATATGGCACTTACAACGCTTTCGGCGGTAAAGGGAATGATGGATTCGTCCGGCACAAAGAGTATTACATCCTTGGAGACAGTTATAAGCCCCTTGCCCTTGCCTTCGTTACCGCAGGCATCGGAAAAGAGGATCTCTATTGGGATATCCACCTTGCATTTGACTCTGGCAAAGTTGGGACGGTCGCACAGGCGTTCTATGCGAAGGTCGCGCATGTGGCCGCGGGTCGTGGTGGAACGGCAGCTTATAAAGGTTATGGGAGCATCGAATTTAAGACCGCAGGGACAAAGCTCGGTGATCTTTACATTCACGCCGTCCAGCTGCTCCTGCTGCATGCAGGAATCGTACACTTTTTTTACCTGGATACAGACGCGTTCGGTAATGCCGCGTGTGCAGTCACCGTTTATGCGCCCGGGGCAGACATCGTTTTCATTCTGTCTGTAAGAATAAAATGACATGGAATATTCCTCCTTCAAAGAAATCACTTCAAAGCGATCACATTTTATATTATGCCGAAGCCTTTGCAAACGTGTTTGGGGTTGCTGAAAAAACGGATATGTGGTATATTATGCAAAGAAATAGAATGAACCTCGGCGACGGGAAAACGGGAGTTTATCCGTCTGCTGTTATGATATGACGGCAAACAGGCGTTAGTGACGGCAAAACATTTTTGAAGGATTTTTTTGGAGCGAATTATGCAAGCATGGGAAGAACTTGGGGTGCGTCCGGCCGATATACTGCTGCCGCAGGGGGTGGACGGACAGCGCTGGAGCTGCATTGCCTGCGACCAGTTTACCTCTGATGAGGAATACTGGAAGCGCATGGAGGCTTTTACGGGGGAAAAGCCGGGGGCGGTGCATATAATATTTCCGGAGATATATCTGGGGCAGGAAGATGCTGTGCGGATAAGGAGTATCAATGCGGCTATGCAGCATTATCTTGACGAAGGCATATTCAGAGAGTATCGGGATGCCGTTATAATGTGCAGAAGGACGCTGCGCTCCGGAAGGGTGCGCACAGGGCTGATAATGGCGGCGGACCTTGAAAAATATGATTATTCGGCGGGCTCGCAGTCGCTAATACGGGCTACTGAGAGCACCATTGTGCGCCGTTTGCCGCCGAGAATTGCAATAAGGGAAAACGCGCCGGTGGAATTGCCGCACATAATGCTGCTGCTGGACGACCGCGGAAATACGGTTTTCAATGTTGGACCCGGAGGGGAAACGGTATATGATACGCCACTGGCAATGAACGGCGGGCATATAAAGGGAACCCTGCTTGATGAGAGCCAAAAGGAGCATGTATTCAAGGCTTTGCAGGGCCTTGCCGAGAGGAAAAATTTTGCCCGGCGCAGCGGAGTAGGCGAGGACACGCCGGTGCTGCTGTTTGCAGTGGGGGACGGAAACCATTCGTTGGCCTGCGCAAAGGCGTGCTGGGAAAAGATAAAGCAGGGACTGAGCGAGCAGGAACGGCAGACGCATCCCGCACGGTTTGCGCTGGTGGAGATTGTTAATCTGTATGACAGCTCACTGGAGTTTCATCCTATACACCGTGTTGTTTTTGATGTGGACAGCAGCGCATTGCTTAAGGAGCTTGCATATGATGGAAGCGGGGCGGCGACTGTTGAAGCGATAACATCGGAGGGAAGGCGGAAGCTGAGGATAAAGGACAGCTGTTCTCTGACCGTAGGAAGCCTGCAGGAAGGCATTGATAAATATATTCAAAAGCACGGCGGCAGAGTGGACTATGTGCATGAAGAGGAAACGGTTTGCCGCCTGGGAGCAATGAAGGGCAATGCGGGCTTTATACTTCCTGAGTTTGCAAAAGAAGAGTTGTTTGCGTATGTTATTAAAAACGGGGCGCTGCCCAGGAAGACATTTTCGATGGGCGAGGGCTGCGATAAACGGTATTATTTTGAAGCAAGAAAGATACGCAGGGACTGACACTGGGATGCGTCCGTGAGGAAGTAAGTATATACGGAAAAGCGGCATATGAAACGGGCCGCGAGGGTGTTGAATTTATAACTGATTACCAAGCAATGTAAGATGGGAGAAAGGCAGAATATGGGTATAAGGGTTACAAAGTTCGGAGGAAGTTCGCTGGCGGATGCCGGCCAGATAAAGAAGGTTGCAAATATACTGCACAGTGATTCGTCGCGCAGATATACGGTGCCCAGCGCGCCGGGAAAGCGGCACAGTGAGGATGATAAAATTACCGATTTGCTGTATCGCTGCCATGATATTGCCACAACGGGTAAAAAAATCGATCCCGTATTTGAACAGATCCGTGCGCGTTTTATGCAGATAGCACGGGAGCTGAAGGTGGAGTGCGGACTGAAGGAAGAGCTTGAGGAGATATATAACCGCATATCCTTGGGAGAAAAGAAGGATTATGCGGCTTCCCGCGGGGAATATCTTAACGGCAGGATATTGGCGGCGTACCTTGGCTGGGATTTTGTGGACGCGGCGGATGTGATACGGTTTACGGATACGGGCATATTTGATGCAGAGGCCACAAACGAGCTTATGCAAAGGGAGCTTGCAAAGCATGAATATGCGGTGATTCCGGGCTTTTACGGCGCGCGCCCGGATGGAACGATAAAGACCTTTTCGCGCGGGGGATCGGATATTACCGGCTCGATAGTTGCACGGGCGGTGGGAGCGGAGCTGTATGAAAATTGGACGGATGTTTCCGGCTTTCTGGTGGTTGATCCGCGGATAGTGGAGAACCCCCGTACGATACATACAATTACCTATCGTGAGCTTCGCGAGCTTTCATACATGGGAGCGACGGTGCTGCATGAGGACGCAATATTCCCCGTGAGTGCGTGCGGAATACCGATAAACATACGCAATACCAACAAGCCGGAGGCGGAGGGCACGATGATAGTGGCCTCGGTGGAGGGCGAGAGCCGTGACGGGGTAGTTACGGGCATTGCGGGCAAGCGCAATTTCAGTGTTATTACGCTGGAAAAGGACATGATGAATGTTGAACGCGGCTTCGGACGGCGTGTGCTGTCGGTGCTGGAGGAGGAAGGAATATCCTTTGAGCATCTGCCCACCGGTATTGATACAATGAGCATAGTGGTGGCGGACAAGGAACTGGACGGCAAGCTGGAGCATGTGCTTGAAGGAATACGCTCGCAGGCACACCCTGACAGCATTGAGGTTCAGCGCGATATGGCGCTTATAGCCGTAGTGGGACGCTCGATGGTGCGCTCCTTCGGTACGGCGGGCAGAGTATTCGGAGCATTGGGCAGGGCAAAAGTGAATGTGCGCATGATTGATCAGGGCTCAAGCGAACTTAATATAATCGTAGGCGTGGCTAATGACTGCTTCCATACCGCCATTCGTGCCATATATGATGAATTTTTTGCAAACTGAGGGCTGAAGAAAAAATGAGGCAGCTTTATGCCGCCCTGAATATGCTTTGACGGATCGGGTATAATTGCAATGCCGTCGCGGAAAGACGCGCGGAAATACTCGATTTTGGGAGGCATAATCATGGCAAAGGGAAAAGCAAAAAAAGAGAAGAAGGAAAAACGAAGGGAAAAGACGGAGAACCCTTCGGAGAATTCATCGGATATGCTGCTTAATTGAAAACCGCAGGCTCAGCCTGCGGTTTCAGTGTTTTTATATGGTTATTCTGTCTGACGAAATTACGGCACAAGGCATTTTGAGGCCTTTTGATTTTCAACGGAAAATATAAGCAGCGGTAAAAAATCAGCGGGAAAGCATATCTTTAAGAATGCTTTGCAGCAGTACAGGGTGCGCCTTTCCGCGTGAGAGCCCCATGGCGCAGCCCAGTACGGATTGAAATGCTGCCTGTTTGCCGTTTTTGTATTCCGATACCGCCTTATACTGCTCGGTTGCGGCTTTTTCACAGAATTCGCGGAGAATGGCAGGATCCGTGATCTGGAGCATATCGTGCTTTTGCGCGTATTGTGCCGGATCGCAATCCTCCTGCCACAGTATGCCCAGAAGCTTTTTGGCGGTGCCGCGGTTGATTCGGCCGTCGGAGATCATATTGCAGAGAACGGCAATATGTTCGGGGGATATTCTGAAATTACCGTTTGCCGCCGTATCCTCCTGATTGCTTTGATAAAGACGGGAAAACTCGCCGGTGATAAGCTTTGCAAGCTCGATGCGATCCTGACACAGAGAGGCGGCGGCCTGGAAATAGTCGGATATGTCTTTTTCGGCGGTGAGCTGTTCGGCGGTTTCTGCGTTTATGCCCCATGAAATATATGTACCGATGCGTGCGTCGGGAAGCTCGGGAATGGCAAGGCGCAGCCTTTGAAGGTGCTCGCCGCTTATGATTATGGGCGGGATGTCGGGCTCGGGGAAATAGCGGTAGTCCTGCGCTTCTTCCTTGGAGCGCATGGAAAGAGTTTTCCCGGAAGATTCATCAAAGCGGCGGGTTTCCTGAATTACGGGCTCGCCGTTTTCGACAAGCTCGCATTGACGGCGGAATTCGTAATCAATGGCTTTTGCGATAAAGGCAAAGGAATTGAGGTTTTTCATTTCACAGCGGGTGCCCAGCTCCGTTTGACCTTTTTTTCGTACCGAAAGGTTGACATCGCAGCGCAGGGAGCCTTCGTTCATTTTGCAATCGGACACACCTATATAGAGCATAATGCTGCGCAGCTTGCGAAGATATGCGCGCACCTCATCGGCGGAGCGCATATCGGGCTGACTGACAACCTCGATAAGCGGGACTCCGCAGCGGTTATAGTCAATATATGTGCCCTCGGAGGTGTGTAGGAGCTTTCCGGCATCTTCCTCAATATGTATCCTTGTTATGCCGATTTTCTTGGTGCCCTGCGGTGTTTCCACGGTTAAAAAGCCGTTTGAGGCAAGCGGAAGCTCGTATTGGGATATTTGATATGCCTTGGGCAGATCGGGATAGAAATAGTTTTTGCGGTCAAGCTTGGAATAGGGGGCGATGGTGCAGTTTGTTGCAAGCCCCGCCATTATTGCATAATCGACCGCCTGCGAGTTTAACACGGGCAGTGTTCCGGGCATGCCGGAGCATATGGGACAGACATGGGTATTGGGCGCTGCTCCGAATTCGGTGGGGCAGGAGCAAAATATCTTGGAATGGGTTTTAAGCTCGATATGTGTTTCAAGACCGATGACCATTTCGTATTTATCGTAGAGACTCATTGCCGTTTCTCCTTATTTATGACATTAAGTTTGCATTTTACGGTGTCGGAATGTGCGGCGGAGGGCTTAAAGCAATTCCTGTTCAAGGGCATGGCCGACTTGGTACAGCAGCCCCTCCGAAAGGCGCGGACCTATAAGCTGAAGCCCGATGGGCAGGCCGGTGCTGCTTTTGCCGCAGGGCAGGGAGAGCGCGGGAAGCCCTGCTATATTTACGGGCACGGTGAAGATATCGGCCGAATACATTTCGGTGGGATCGCTGCGCTTTTCGCCAAGTTTCCATGCAGGAGTTGGGGTAGCGGGAGAGAGCAGACAGTCGCATTGCCCGAATATGGTGTTATAATCCTCGATTATTTCGGTGCGCACGCGCAGCGCTTTTTTATAATAGGCATCGCGGTAGCCGGAGCTGAGAACGAAGGTTCCAAGCATGATGCGCCGCTGCACCTCGTCGCCGAAGCCCTCCGAACGGCTTTTTTTATAAAGCTCGTTTATATCGGAGCAGCCGGCGGCGCGATAGCCGTACTTGACGCCGTCAAAACGGGCAAGGTTGCTGGAGGCCTCGGCGCAGGAAAGAATGTAGTAGGCGCTCAGAGCGTTTTTGAGCGTTGGCATGGATACGGGCACGATGACGGCGCCGAGACGCTCAAGAAGGGCTATACTGCCGTTTACGGCGGCTGTGGTGTCGGCATCTTTGAGAAGGTCCATAGCGTCGGTCAATATGCCTATTTTAAGCCCGCGTATATCTTTGCCGATAAAGGAGGAAAAGCCGTGCGGGGCATCAAGGCTGGTGGAATCGCCGGGGTCTTTGCCGCTTATGACGCTGAGTACAAGCGCATTATCCTCCACGGTGCGTGTGATGGGGCCGATCTGATCAAGGGAGGAGGCGAAGGCGACAAGTCCGTTGCGGGATACGCGGCCATAGGTGGGCTTCATTCCGACAACGCCGCAGAAGGCGGCGGGCTGCCGTATGGAGCCGCCGGTATCGCTGCCCAGAGCGAACGGAACCTCGTGCGCCGCAACGGCTGCCGCGCTGCCTCCGCTGCTGCCTCCGGGAACGCGGTCGGGGCTGCAGGGATTAAGCACGGATCCGAAATAGCTGGTTTGCGTGGAGGAGCCCATTGCGAATTCATCCATGTTCAGTTTGCCAAGCATTACGCAGCCGGCCTGATCCAGCTTTTTTACAACATGGGCGCTGTACGGCGGAACAAAATTTTCCAGCATCCTTGAGGCACAGGTGGTGCGGATGCCGGCGGTGCATATATTGTCCTTAATGCCGCACGGTATGCCGGCAAAGGCACCGTCGGCGTTTTCGGTTTGCTTTGCGCGGACGCGTGCATGCTCGGCGGTGACGGTGATAAAGCTGTTGAAACGGTTGAGAAGAGCCTTTTCGAGGAAGGCCTCCGTGATTTCAGATGCACTGAGCCCTTTTTTTCTTTGAGCAAGAAGCTCGCTGAGTGTCATTGCGGTTATATCCATATATTATCCTCCGGAATTTATCAAAAGGCGCTGCTGGAAGGCTTGAACCGCATTTGCGGTGATGCAGGGTGCGTTTATTGCACGACGCGGGGAACGGAAATATATTCCTCGGCGGCCTCAGGGGCGCAGGCGAGCAGCTGCTTACGGGTGATGGAAGGCGCTGCGGCGATATCCGGGCGCATAACATTATCAAGCGGTGCTATATGTTCGGTTTCCTTATTACCTGTCGGAGCATTGCAGAGCATGGCGGCAAAGGCGGCGGTTTCTTCAAGGGCGGCGGAGAGGGTGGCCTTTTTTTCGCCGGGAAGCTCAAGCTTGGAAAGCGCCGCGATGTGCTCGATGTTTATATCCGGGCGCACGGCCGCTTTATTGCCGCTGTTTTGAGCGGTGGCTGCTTCTGTGCTGAGAGAGAGCTCTGCGAGCTGTTTGGGATCGACAAAGGAGGGGGCCTCGGTCATGGGACAGGAGGCATCCTTCAATTTCGGAAAGGCTATGACATCGCGCAGGGAAGAAGCGCCGCACAGCAGCATGGTAAGGCGGTCAAGCCCGAAGGCGAAGCCGCCGTGCGGAGGCGCGCCGTAATTGAAGGCATCTACAAAGAAACCGAAACGGCGGCGTATTTCCGCCTCGGTGAAGCCCAAGGCTTCAAAAACGGTTTGCTGAATATCGCGGCGGTGGATGCGCATGCTGCCGCTTCCCAGCTCCGTGCCGTTGAGCACGACATCAAAGGCCTGGGAGCGGACAAGCTCGGGGCGGGTTTTGATGTATTGAAGATCCTGCGGATAGGGCATGGTAAAGGGGTGGTGCATGGCGATATAGCGCTGCTCTGTCTGGGAGTATTCAAACATGGGAAAATCGGTTACAAATAAAAACCGATAGTCGTCTTTTTCGGCAAGACCCTGAATATGAGCAATATCAAGGCGCAGACGGCCAAGAACGCTGCGCACGACCGAGAGGGTGTCTGCACAGAAGATAATAAGATCATCGGGCTGTGCGGATACGGCATCAAGCAAAGAATGCATATGTTCTTTTGTAAAATATTTCGTCAATATAGAGCCGGGCCGGCCGTCGGGACGGATGTTGATCCATGCCATGCCCTTGGCGCCGTAGGATATGGCTTTTTGCGTAAGCTCATCTATTGTGCTGCGGGAAAACAGCGCGCCCTTTTTTATGCATATGGCGCGTATGCGACCGCCGCTTTTGCAGACATTTTCAAACACGGAAAAGGAGCTGCCGCCGGCGATGTCCGTTACATCGGTTATCGGCAGATCGAAGCGTATATCCGGCTTATCGGTGCCGTATGTGTCCATTGCCTGCTGCCATGTCATGCGCACAAAAGGCTTGGGGGCAAAGCCCATGACCTTTGAAAAAATATATGTGAACATTGTTTCAAGGTGTATAAGGATGTCCTCCTGATCGACAAAGGACATTTCCATATCCACCTGTGTGAATTCCGGCTGCCGGTCGGCGCGGAGATCCTCATCTCGGAAGCAGCGGGCTATCTGATAGTAGCGGTCTATGCCGCCTATCATAAGCAGCTGCTTGAAGAGCTGCGGAGACTGGGGAAGGGCGTAGAAGCTTCCGGGGTGCACCCGCGAAGGCACCAGATAATCGCGTGCGCCCTCCGGCGTGCTTTTTGTAAGCATGGGAGTTTCAACCTCGATAAAGCCTTCGCTTTGCAGATAGCTTTGGGCGGCAAAGGAAATGCTTTGGCGGAGACGGAGATTTTTAAGCATAGAGGGGCGCCGAAGGTCAAGAAACCGGTATTTAAGGCGCAGCTCATCCCGTACGCTGCTGCGGTCATCTATGCTGATGGGCAGGGTTTGGGCGGGAGAGAGCAGCTCAAGCGTATCGGCGGCAAGCTCGATTTCGCCGGTCTCCACTGACGGGTTGTAGGTTTCTGCGCTGCGCAGCCGTATAAGACCCTGCGCGGTTATAACGCTTTCGTTTTTTATATGCTCCGCCATAGCGAACTGTTCGGGGGAAAGCAAGGCGGCATCGCACACCACCTGCAGCACGCCCTCGCGGTCGCGCAGGTCAAGGAAAATCACGCCGCCCATATCGCGCTTGCTTTGCACCCAGCCCTGAGCGGTGATGTTGAGCCCTACATCTTTGCGGCGCAGCCGGCCGCAGTAACAGCTTCGTTTCATTTTTGCATCCGTCCTTTTTATGAAATCTCGGTGCCGCTTGCGCGTAAATGTAAAAAAGGCGCAGGTTCAATACGCGGAGATACCGCCTGTATGGGACGAGAATGAATCTCGCGGTACCACCCAAATGAACCGTACGCCTTTGTACAGAACTCCTCTAAAGCACCAATATGCTTTTTGCTGTAACGGGCTACCCGTCCGAGCCTACTTGCCGTAAAATCAGGCTTTGGGTCGGCGGCTCCGGGATGTTCGTCGGCTTTCCGGCATCGCCGCACTTGCACCTGCTGCGGCTCTCTGAGGATGCGTTATGAAAGCTTAATCTTCCCTTCATAGCTTTTAATTTGATTAATAGTATATCCAAACAGGAAATGTTGTCAAATGTTTTTTGCATCGCCGCGCATAAAAACTGGCAGGCGTTTTTTTGCAAAAACGGTCTTATTGGAAGGCGCGGGGGCGGCATCGCCGCAGGGACGGAACGGGCATGTGCGGTGCGCGAAGGACGGCTTGCGTTTTTTAAGAAGATGTGAGAAAATATACAAAAGTGCAAGCAGGGCTTTTGAAAACGGAGACCGTAAGGGACGAAAGCCGGGCAATAATGCGGCAAGAGGAATTATTTATGAGATGGAACTGCGCGGTATGGGATTGGAACGGTACCCTTTTTGATGATGTTGACATTTGTATTTACAGCATAAACGAGCTTTTGGCAAGACACGGACTGAAGAGATTGGATGCGGAAAAATACAGGGAGATATTCGGTTTTCCGGTTAAAGATTATTATAAAAGAGCGGGCTTTGATTTTTCGCTTATTTCCTTTGATGAGCTGGCAAAGGAGTATATGGAGATATATCAGCCGTTGAGTGATTCGTGCCGGTTAAGAAGGGGCGCCCAAGAGACGGTGGATGCCTTGAAAAAAGAGGGGATAGAAAGCGTGATACTTTCCGCTTCCAGAACCGATTATCTTTTGCGGCAGATGAAGAAAACGGGAATCAGGGGTATATCGGCGGTGTACGGAACGGAGGATATACTGGCCGGAGGCAAGGCGGGGCTTGCACAGAGGCTCAGGCGGGACCGGCCTGGCGGAAAATTCCTTTTTATAGGAGATACGCCGCATGATGCGGAGGCGGCAGAGGCGGCGGGAGCTGATTGCATATTGCTTGCAGGGGGGCATAAGCAGGCAGAGCAGCTGAAAAGGTATGCGCCGGTGCTTTCGGAAATTTGCAGTATTCCGGGATGGATACAGTCAAAAAATGATATGAGCGAGGAGTAGGAGGCCGTATTTACGGCGATTTAGGGGGCGAATTGAAATAAAAACGGAATTTTGTGAAATTTAACTTGCATTTTTCGCGTTATAAGGGTAAAATTATAGCATTAAATCCGGGAGTGCCGCATATACGGAGCCCGGCGACGGGAAAGGAAGCCCTGAGGGCGTGTGTTGACCATGGAGAGAACTGAGCTTACTGCAAAAATCGAAGAAAAATATAAAAAGATGAGCAAGGGGCATAAACGCATTGCCGATTATATACGCCAGAATTATGATAAAGCTGCGTTTATGACGGCAAACAAGCTGGGGGGAAAGGTGGGAGTGAGCGAATCAACAGTGGTGCGCTTTGCCGACAGTCTGGGTTATGACGGATATCCGCAGCTTCAAAGAGCCATGCAGGATGTTATACGCAACCGCCTTACCACGGTACAGCTTATAGAGATGACGGGAGAGCTGAAGGAGGACGAAGTGCTTGCAAAGGTGCTCAAGGGCGATGTAGACAACATACGGGCTACCCTGAGCGAGATTGATCCGGCGGTTTTTGACAGCGTTGTCTCCACGATTCTGGGGGCGGATAAGGTGTATGTTATGGGTGTGCGCTCTGCTGCTCCGCTTTCGCAGTTTATGGGATATTATCTTGATTTTATGATGCGCAATGTAAGAACGGTTGCCTCCGGAATAGGCGATGTATTTGAAAGAATGATACATATAACCGAAAAGGATGTGTTTATAGGTATCAGTTTTCCGAGATATTCAAACCGCACGATAGAGTGTATGCGCTTTGCCGCTTCTAAGGGGGCAAAGTGCATAGCCATAACAGACAGCGAGGTTTCGCCTCTGTGTGAGCACAGCGACCTTACGCTTTGCGCAAAGAGCAACATGACAAGCTTTGTGGATTCGCTGGTGGCACCGTTTTCCGTTGTTAATGCCCTTATTGTGGCCATAGGCATGAAAAAACGCGAGCAGATAAGCGCGAATTTTGAAGAGCTTGAAAAAATATGGATAGAGCATAATGTATATGCAAGCGGAAAATAAGAAGCGCGGCGGGCGAATGTGCGGACGGAAATGCGGCGTTGCTGACAATTCAAAAAACACGGCGGAGTATAAATGAAAATAGCGGTAGTGGGCGGCGGTGCTGCGGGAATGATGGCGGCTATACAGGCCTCCGGCGAGGATGTGGTGCTGCTTGAAAAAAATGAAAAGCTGGGTAAAAAGCTGTATATAACCGGCAAGGGCAGATGCAATGTTACAAATGCATGCAGTGAGCAGCAGCTGCTTGAAAATATTCCGCGCAACGCGCGTTTTATGTACAGCGCATTTAATACGCTTTCTCCGCAGGAGTTGTGCGCGATGGTGGAGGGGCTGGGAACACCACTTAAGACGGAGCGCGGCGGCAGAGTGTTTCCGGTGAGCGATCATTCAAGCGATATAATTAAGGCCTTTGCAAAGGGACTTGCACAGTGCGGAGTTAAGGTGAAGCTGAATACGGCGGTTACGGATATTGCGGTAAAGGACGGCAAGATATGCGGAGTGCAGACCGGCGGCGGCTTTATTGAATGCGACCGCGTGATTTTGGCTTGCGGGGGATGCTCATATCCGCAGACGGGCTCTGACGGTGGCGGGTTTGCGCTGGCTCGCAGGCTGGGGCATACGGTGACGCCGTTATACCCGGCTCTTGTGCCGATAAATACCGATGACGATTATTTGCGGGAGCTTCAGGGACTTTCGTTAAAAAATGTCACCTTTAATGCTTATGACGGGAAAAAGAAGCTGTTTTCACAGCAGGGAGAGCTGCTTTTTACGCATTTCGGAATATCAGGGCCGTTGGTGCTTACATACAGCAGCGTTATGGCGGGCAGGGATATATCAAAGGCGAAAACATATATAGATCTAAAGCCTGCGCTTACACAGCAGCAGCTGGATAACAGACTGATACGGGATTTTGTATCTTCGGGCGGAAAAAGCCTTAAGAATGTTATTACCGGGCTGGTGCCTGCCTGTATGCGCTCGGTGCTGCTTCGCGCGGCAGGAGCGGACGGGGATAAGCGGGCGGATCAGCTTTCCAGGGAAGAACGGGCCGGAATCATAAAAGCACTGAAGTTTTTTCCGATACACCCGGTATCGCTGCGCGGCTTTTCCGAGGCGGTAATTACAAGGGGCGGCATAAATATTAAAGAGGTGAATCCTTCCACAATGGAGTCCCGATTGGTGGAGGGGCTGTATTTCGCCGGGGAAATGCTGGATGTGGATGCGTTTACGGGCGGATATAATTTACAGATAGCGTTTTCCAGCGGTGCACTGGCGGGGCTGAGCGCATCGGGCGGCAGCGGTCTGAAAGGATGAAATGATACGGATGAAAGAATCCGAAGGGAGAAGAAAATGACAAACACGGGCAGCAAGGAAATTGCCAAGGCGGCCGTGCTGATGAGCATGACGAATGACCGCGAGGATGAAAAGGAACTGAAGCAGAGGCTGGTGCAGCAGGAAATAATGTCGGCGGCCGTAGATTGCGGGGGAGAGTTTATTCCTTCCATGAGCAAGTTTGTGGAACGGGCGGTGGTTGCCGCGAAAAGAGAGGGAATAATCAACGACAGTCACTTGCAGGAGGGGGCTGTCGCCGGGGCGGCACATGAAGCGCTGACGCAAATAAGCTCGAAGGCACTGGGACTCTCGGTGGGAGGAAAGATAGGCATAGCGCGCAAGGGCGATCATGTGGCGGTGGCCGTATATTTTGCAATAGGGCTGCTGCATCTTAACGATATAGCCGTAGGGCTGGGGCACAGGGCGATATAAAGGCTGCGGCGTCTGGTACGGGCGCATACGGCGGATGCAAACATGAAACAGGTGCGGCTTTGCTGCAAAAAATGACTTCGGCGAGGAAAAGTATGTCAGGAAACAGGATATATCATATAGCAATCGACGGGCCGTCGGGGGCCGGAAAAAGCACGGTGGCAAGAAATGTGGCGAAAAAACTGGGGATAGCATATCTTGACACAGGGGCGATGTACCGCGCGGTTGGACTGTACATGCAGGAAAACGGAGTGGAAATGAAGGAAGGTTGCGTTTGTGAGGCGCTGCCGGGATGCAAAATCGAGGTGGACTACGATGAAGCGGGAGGGCAGCGCACGCTGCTTAACGGAAGAGATGTGAGCGAGGATATACGCCGGCACTGCGTTTCACGGCTTGCTTCCGCCGTATCGGCGTTTCCGTGCGTAAGGGAGCATCTTGTGACGCTTCAGAGAGAGATTGCCCAAAAGCGAAGCTTTGTATTGGACGGCAGGGATATATGCAAGTATGTTTTGCCGCAGGCGGAATATAAGTTTTTTCTTACGGCGTCGGCACAGGAGCGCGCACGCAGGAGATGCGAGGAGCTGAAGGCAAAGGGAGAAACGGTAGAGCCGGAACGCGTGCTTAAGGATATCGTCGACAGGGATTATGCGGATTCCCACCGTGCGGCGGCACCGCTTGAACAGGCGGAGGATGCAGTGGTTATTGACAGCACGGAAATGAGCATAGAAGCGGTGACGGAAAGAATTCTTGCGGCTGTGACGGAGGAAAAATAACATTGTTTTACGATTGCATAAGAGCGGTGCTGAAGGTGCTGGCCTTTGTTCTGATGCCGGTAAGAGTATACGGGAGGGAAAACCTTGACCGTGAGGGGGCGTATATTCTTGCGTGCAATCATCAATCGTATATGGATGTTCCGTGTCTGATAATTGCGGATAAAAGAAGGATACGCTTTATGGCGCGGTCCTCTTTTTACAGATTTCGATTTGTAAAATGGCTTTTCGGAAAGATGGGGGCGTTTCCCGTAAATGTGCGTACCGGCGATGTGGATGCCATGCGCAATGCGCTTAAGGTGCTTAGGGCAAAAGAGGTTTTGGGAATATTTCCGCAGGGACGCAGGGTGAAGGAATCGCCGTATCCCAAAAAGGAAGATATGCTGGGAGGCGTAGGCTTTTTGGCGGCAAAGTCGGCCACGGCGATAGTGCCGTGCGTTTTTGAGCGCAGGCCGCTGATATTTCGGATAAACAGGCTTCACATAGGAAAGGCGATAGAGGTGCCGGATAAGGGGACAATATCGGAAAAAACAGAGAAGATCAACGGCATGCTCTTTGACGCGATGATCTCACTGTTTCCGGAAGGACCCGGAATGAGCGATAAGCTTAAAAACTGATTAAAAGGACGAAACGCGTTTGAAGATCATTATTGCAAAAACGGCAGGCTTTTGCTTTGGGGTGCACCGTGCGGTGGATGCCGTTTATGAAAGCAGAAAAAAATACCGTACCATTTCTACTTTAGGGCCTATCATACATAACCCGCAGGTGGTATCGGAACTGGAAAGAGCGGGGATCAAGGCGGTCGATTCGCCGGAGGAGGCAAATACCGAGGCGGTGGTTATAAGGTCGCACGGATGCACGCCGGAGGACAAACGCAAGCTTGCGGAAAAGGGAATAGCGATAGTGGATGCGACCTGCCCGTTTGTTGCAAAAATACAGCGGATAGCGGAAGAGGCGTACGGGGCAGGGGAACAGGTTGTAATTGTTGGGGAAGCCAATCACCCGGAAGTGATTGGCATAAATGGTTATTGCGGCAATAAAGCAATAATAATTAACAGCGTTGATGAGGCGAAAAAGATACCATACACAAAAAAGAAGCTGTGTTTGGTAGCTCAAACCACAACAAATCAAGAAAATTGGCAAATAATCGTTGAATTTCTTTTGAAAAGCGGTTATAATATAACGGTCCGAAATACTATATGCTCGGCAACGGCCAAGCGTCAGCAGGAGGCAAGAGAGCTTGCTGCAAGGTGCGATGCCGTAGTGGTGATAGGAGGGCATAACAGCTCCAATACGGCCAAGCTGTATAATATTTGCAGACAGATTCAGAAACGAACCTATGTGATTGAGAGTTCGCAAGAGCTCGGTAAAATCAATTTTAATAATATCAACATCATAGGGATATCGGCAGGCGCATCCACGCCTGACCGGGTAATTAAGGAGGTTGCAGCAAAAATGAGCGAACAGGATAAGCTCGAGACACAGGATTCTGACTTTATTGAGGAGATGGGCAAAGCGCTGGTCAGAATCAAACCCGGACAGCAGATCAAGGGAACGGTAATCTTCGTTGATGAAAACGAAGTAGGCGTCAACATCGGATACAAATCCGACGGATTTGTGTCCAAGGAAAATCTCACTATTGCAGGCGATGTGGATCCGCGTGAGGTGGTAAAAGAGGGCGATGAGATCGAGGTTGAGGTGCTGAAGGTAAACGACGGCAACGGCAATGTGATCCTCTCCAAAAAGGCCATTCAGGAGCGTCTGCTTAAGGATGAGATGCTTAATAAGATCAACAGCGGCGAGCCCTTCGAGGTGACTGTAAAGGAAGCGGTAAAGGGCGGTCTTATGGCTGAGCTTGACGGCATCCATGTTTTCATTCCCGCATCGCAGATCCGCGTGAAGGGCTATGTCAAAGATCTTACTAAGTTCGTTGGCGATACTTTTAAGGTTACTGCACTTGAGGTTGATGTCAAAAAGCGCAGAGTAGTTGCTTCCCGCGCGGCTGTTTTGGCCAAAGAGCAGGCTGAAAAGGCGGAGAAGTTCTGGAGCAACATTCATGAAGGCGATGTGGTAAAGGGCGTTGTGCGCCGGATAACCGATTTTGGCGCGTTTGTGGATGTCGGAGGCTATGACGGATTGCTTCATATCGGTGATATTGCATGGTATCGCATAGGAAAGGTGAGCGATTGCCTGAATATCGGCGATGAAATCAATGTTGTAGTTCTTTCCCTTAACAGAGAAAAAGAATTGATCTCCCTTGGGCTTAAGCAGCTTATGCCCAAGCCGTGGGATGATGCTGAGGAAAGATTTGCACCCGGAACCGTTGTGCACGGAACCGTTGTGCGCATTGCTCCTTTCGGCGCGTTTGTGAGCATAGCTCCCGGAATTGACGGAATGGTACATATCTCCGAGATAGTTAACCATTATGTCAAAAAGGTGGAGGAAGTGCTGAGCGTAGGACAGGAGGTTGACGCTGTTGTGCTGGGCTGCGATGTGCCCAACAAGCGTATAAGCCTGAGCATCAAGGCACTGCTTCCCGAAGAGGACGGTTATGAATCCGAAGAACTTGAGGATGCAGAGCCGATTGAAGACTGATCGCGGCATATAGGCGTATATTATCGGCGCGGGCTTATATTAGGGAGCCTGCGCCGATTTTTATGTTTTTTGGGACTTAAATATAACACAGAGGAGGTGCCGGTATGAAAATTCAAAAGGAGTGCTTTTTGCTCAAAGACGGCAGAGGGGCGGTAATGCGAAGCCCGAAGGACGCAGACGCAGAGAAAATGCTGAAATATTTGCATGATACTGCACGGGAAACGGATTTTTTGCTGAGAACCCCGCAGGAAAGCAGCAGATACAGTGCGGAAAAGGAACGCGCACTGTTTGCGAAATTGAATGCCGATGAAAGGTCGGCAATGGTGCTTTGCTTGGTTGAGGACAGAATAGCCGGGGTTTGTCAGATAAGCGCAAGCGACAGGGTAAAGACGGCGCACCGGGCCGGTATAGGTATAGCAGTGCTGAAGGAATTTTGGGGACTGGGAATAGGCACAAGGCTGCTTGAAAAAATAACAGACATCGGGCGAGAAATAAAGGGCGTTATACAGCTGGAGCTGGAATTTATTGAAGGAAACAGCAGAGCGTGTGCTTTATATGAAAAGGCGGGCTTTCGGACGGTGGGTGTGCATCCTAACGCAGTGAGAATGAGCGACGGTGCGCTGCGCCATGAATATTTGATGATTAAGGAAATAGAGTGACAGAAACAGCCCTGCGCTTATGCGCGGGGCTGTTTTAACGCAGGCCGGTTATAAAGTTGCTGTTTGCATAATCGGAAAGGTGGATATTGCAGCCTAAATTTTTCATCTGGGCCAGTTTTATAAGTATCAGCTCGGATGGGACATTAAAAGAAGCGGCGGCCTGCGTTACGGTAAAACCGCCAAGGAGTGTTTCGTAAAGCTCGTCCCAATCCAGCAGAAGATGAGCGGCAAATGCATTGGCGGCCTGCTCGGTATCGTCCTTCAGACCGAAAAGCGCATATTCCCGCATGCCCTGTGATGCAAAGCTGCGGTGAAGCGTATCGTGCCCCAGCTCGTGTGCAAGCACGGTACGCGCGGCAGTTTCGCTGATAGAATCGTTTATGAATATCATCCGATGACGCCAGCGGTAGGTGTACATTCCCAAAAGCTTGGAAAAATGTTCAAAGTAGAGGCTGATGCCGAGCTCGCTTGCTATTTCCAAAGGCTCACGGGTACCGCAGCGCCGTATAACGGCATTGGCTTTTTTATATATTTCCTGACTGCAAATCAATTTTGACCTCCGGAGTGACGGCCTTTTCGACCGTTATGCGCCGCCGGGGAACGGGAGCTGTATTTTTTATTATCGCTTTTGGCATCCCAATATGCCTTTTGCAGCGCCATCATTACGGCATCTTTATCTTCCTGTTCCAATTCTCCGCCGGCGAAGAGGCCGCCTATCTGGGCGACAAGCGCCTTAGCCTGTGCGACCCCGTTTTTCCCGTAGTGCTCGCCTGCGTGGGCGATGAAATCATCGGTTTCGTTATACAGAGATGCCGCATTTACATTCAATATGCAGGCAAGGCGGTCGTATACGGCACGGTTCTGAGGGTAGGTATTGCCGTTTTCGTAATTTATTACGGTTTTAAGTGCGATGCCGGCTTTGGCAGCTAACTCGGATTGAGTCATGCCGGCTTTTTTGCGTGCAGTTCTGAGCTTTTCGCCGAATTTCAAGGCGACACCTCCTAAATATGAAAACGGATTGCATATTTTGATTGACATGTGCAATGTAATTTGATATATTATACATGCAATCTGATTGCACATATAATACAACGGTTTGCGTATATTGTCAATAAAAATGTATAAAAAATGCAGAAAAGATGTGGATATGACGGAACGCACTATTCTTCATGTTGATATAAACAGCTGCTTTGCCTCCATAGAGACGGCATTGGAGCCTTCGCTTAAAGGACATCCGATTGCGGTTTGCGGTTCGGTGGAGGATCGCCACGGCATAGTTCTTGCCAAAAGCGAGGAAGCAAAGCGTTTCGGTGTGCGCACTGCGGAAACTGTTTGGCAGGCAAAACGCAAATGTCCTTCGCTTATAACGGTTCCGCCGCATTACAGCGAGTATTTGCGCTATTCCCGTGCGGCAAGAAGGATATATGAGGATTTTACGGATCAGGTGGAGCCCTTCGGGCTGGATGAATGCTGGTTGGATGTTACGGGCAGCACAAAGCTGTTCGGAAGCGGCGAAGTTATTGCCCAGACGATACGCAAGCGTGTAAAAAGCGAGCTGGATATTACGGTATCCGTAGGGGTGAGCTTCGGAAGAATTTTTTCAAAGCTGGGCTCCGATATGAAAAAGCCGGATGCGGTAACCGTGCTGCGAAAGGAAAATTATCTTGAAAAAGCGGGGAATTTGCCGGCAGGAGCGCTTATGGGGGTGGGGAAAAGCACGGAAAATCTACTGAACAGGCGGGGGATATATACGATATTGGATTTGGTGCTTGCCAAAGAGGAGGTGCTTTGCAGTTTGCTGGGAAAGAACGGGAGCGCACTGTGGAGGTCGCTTCGCGGAGAGGAAGCTCCGATTTCCGGAAATGCACAAAGGGCGGCGCACAAATCGATAAGCAGCGGGATCACGACGGGAAGAGATATGCTGAATTATGACGAAGCATGCAATGTGCTGCTGGCGCTTTCAAGGGATGTTGCAATAAGGCTGAGGAAAGAAAGGGTATTTGCCCGCGGAGTACAGATAGCGGTGCGGAGGGCAGAGGGATTGCAGTGGCAGCAATACGGGAGACAGCTGGAATTTGCCACTCAGTCTGTCGGAGGCATATATGAATGTGCCCGCGAGCTGATGAAGCTATACGAATGGGAATGCCCCTTGCGGTCGTTGTGTGTTCGCGCAACAGAGCTTGGCGGCGAAAAATATGTTCAGGAGAACATGCTCGGAGATTTTGAAAGACACGAAAAAAGAGAACGCGTTTCAGCGGCGGTTTATGATATTTGCCGTAAGTTCGGTAAAGAGGCGGTAAAACCGGCGGCTATGCTGTCTTGCACGGTGCCCGGATGCGGCGAAAGGATAAACTGTCTTCCGGATGCGGCATTGCGCAATGGCGGAAAATAATGCGTTGTCTGTATATACGCTGGGATTGCGGACAAAAAGAGGGGAAACGGAGAATATGGCTGCGCGGCGGTGTTGTGCTGCGGCGCGAAAAAATGCGGCGGATGGCAGATAATGAAAAAGCACGGCATTACGGCCGTGCGGCGGATTATTCTGCCTGAAGGGCGAGGACACGGGCTATCAGTTCAGCTCCGTGCCGTGCGGAATCGTTTATATTATTATCACGGATAATAACTCCGCCTATTGCATCGCAGGAGGCAGTTATCGGAACGAGATATTTTGTTTCCTTTTCAAGGCTAACCGGGCGGCGTCCGTCAATGAGGGCCAAAGTCTGTTCATCTGTTTGATGTGCGGATTCGGGCACCTGTCCGCAGGAGGCCAGCATTCCTTCGCGGTCGCATATCCAAGCAGTTATATTGTACATGTTATAAAAGGCCTGCAGTAATTCCTGCGCGGAGGCGGCCATCCTGTTAAGTGCGGAATACTTTTTCAGGGTGATACCGTCTTTTTCGGTGTAGATCTCCAATGGGTCGCCCTCGTGAATGTGCATGGTTCGTCTTATTTCCTTAGGGATTACTATTCGGCCGAGTTCGTCAATTCTTCTGACTATTCCAGTTGATTTCATTATTATTTACCGTCCTTTAGGATTGAATGATTTATTCATTCCTTAGTAGTTTTTGTATTTGCACAGAGGTTATACAGAATTTGATGCAATTTAACGGAAATAAATATGCCGTAATGGATGAAACATGGGCTTGAAGGCTTGGCGAGGGCTGTATTAAACGAAATGGCTGCGGATTTACGCATATGATATGCCGTAGGTTCTGGGTGCAGGGATGCCGAATATCTGACAATTAAAAAGAGTGTTTGCGCTTGTTTGGCATGAATACGCTAATGAAGGCTGTATAATTATAATATGCAGGGATTGCCATGCTGATTCTATAATTCGGCGACGGCAGCGTTTTGTTTTGCCGTAAGCTTCTTATAATTGATGACAAAGCAGACAATCTCGGCGACTGCGGTGATAGTCCATGAGAAAATATACAAAAGATACAGGGAAGGAATGGTATGAAAATATGCGAATACGGTATATATCCACACCACCCGGAATACGCAGGAGCCGATTATTACAATAATGGTGGGGGCGAGGCTCTTGCCGATGCCGCGGCAGGCTGCAATGGTACAATCCATGAAAGCGCTTACGGCATAGGAGAAGCTCATGATTTGCGTGCGTTGAAGGCCGGCTTGGATGACGGCTTCATTGTTTGCAAACAGGGATAGAAATTCTCGACCGAACAGGAACAAAGCGCCGCCGAGGACGGCGCCGGCGAAAAAGGAATAGGTAACCCCTACAAAATAGCTTTTAAGCACGCGGTTCTGCTTTCCGGCGCCGAGGTTTTGCCCCATGAAGGTGGAACATGCGATATAAAACGCCGCCATGATGTTGTAGATAATGGCATCGGCGTTGGCTGCGGCGGAATTGCCTTCAACCATGACGGAATCAAAGGAATTCACGGCGCTTTGTATGAAAAGATTGGCAATGGCAAAGATGGCGTTTTGAAACCCGGCCGGAATCCCAAGACCGAGAATGTGTTTTAGCTCAGACTTGTCCGTGCCGTATTTCAGATCTCGGAGGCGAAAGGCGCAGTCATCATTTTGCCGTCCCATATGTATAACAATGAGAAGTGCTGATACATATTGCGTGATGATGCTGGCAAGCGCAACACCGTCCTCCGCCATGCCGCAGACGATAACGAAAAACAGATTGAAAAGCACATTGAGGATTCCGGCAATCATCAGATATACAAGCGGGCGTTTGGTATCGCCGTTTGCACTGAGTACACCGTTTCCGAAGTTAAAGACGCCCAGTGCGGGCATTCCGAGAGCATATATGCGGAAATAGAGCACGGCTCCCTCGATAAGGTCGTCTTTGGTGCCCAAAAGCTCCAGCATAAACCGCGCGGAAAGAAGACAAAGCGCAGTGATAATGCAGCCGGCGGCAAGACAGATTACAAAGGATGTGCGGATGGAGGAGGCTGTGCGTGCTTTGTCTTTGGCTCCGAGATGCTGCGCGACCATGACATTGACGGCGCTGCCAATGCCTATGAGAAAACCGGTGAACAGGGAGACGAGAATTGTGGTGGAGCCTACTGCACCCAATGCCTCTGCACTGGAGAACTTGCCGACGACGGCAACATCTGCCATGTTAAAAAGCACCTGCAAAAGCTGAGACAGCATAAGCGGTACGCTGAAGAAGAACATGTTTTTCCACAGTGAGCCGTGCGTTATTTGTATACCGCTGTGCGCGTGGTATTTATGTGCCATGTGGAATATCCTCCGAAAACTTGAAAGCGGCTGCATTTTGGGATTATGTTTGTTGCCGCACAAAGCCTAATTATAACACAGAAAGCTATAATTATCAACGTACAAGTATTCACTTGCTTATCCAAGGCGTTTTGTATCCCGCGTCGGCTGCTGAGACTTTAATTTCAGGATTTCTGTCTGTCAGTCTGTTATACAATCCGTCAAACGCCGCACTGTCATGAACATTGCCGGGGTTACCGTAATATCCGTTACATACCCCGTTTTATCGCAGCTTGTCCGTGCCGTATATGCAAAGCATTTCTTATGATCTCACTTGCGGAACACGCCGCTTTCGGGGTTGGTTTCGGATTCGGACATATCGCTTCTTTTCTGCAGCGGTTTCGACCCGTTAAACGGCTGTTTGCCGTGCTTCTCACGGCCTTCGTTAATTTTCTTCATCGGTTGTTTTTCATATTTTCATATACCCCGGCAGCCTGCGGCATCGCTTTTTTGCCGCCTTTTTAATGTTTGCGTTCGACTTCATGTGTGTTCCGTCTGTAAATACCGCTTCGGGTGGCGGATATCCCGCCCGTTCAATCTCGCTTAATATCCGACAAAATATTTTCTCTGTCGTTTTTTTCGGCATATCAGTGTTTGAAGCTATGGCTCATGGCTGAAAATGCGATATTTGTTTATTCGTTGCAGTATAACTCTTCCGCTGTATCCGTATATATGTGTAAAATTCATGGCAATGTCTGTTTTCCTTAGCAGAGATTCCTGGGGGTGCACCTTCCTTAATATTTCCGCCTGTTTTCGGTTTTCTTTTTGCTTTGCCATCCTGTTCATCACCGCTTTTATTAATACCGCATATGTGCGAAAAAGCCCGGTAAAGCCGGGCTTTTTCGACAGATTGTTTTGGTTTAGGGGATATAAAAAAGATATTTTTTCGCTTTTGTCGGACAAATCCGAACCGTCATATCGGCGGCTGTCGGTTAATTTGGTGTTTAATATTTGCAAACAATATATTTGTCCTTAACAAACGAGGACAGCTTGTTTCTGATATCATCAATCCTTCCGCCTTCGATTGTTGATTTATCAACAAGAAAAACCTGATTATTGTTTTGGCATAAAAAGAAATAGTCGGATGTTTCATAAACTTTAACGAACATGGAGTATTCAATTTCCGCTTCGCCGTTATATGTTTCACTTTTCGTAAAAGTTTTCAAGCTATTATCGCAAAATATATATTCGTTCTCGGCATCTTTCATTTTTGCCAAAGACTTATATCGTATATTCGGCAACCCGAAATACATAAACGCCTCAAGCGCGATTGCAAGAAGGTCTGCAATAATCAGAATAATCAGAACGGAATCAAATCCGAATACAATGAGCTCTGCGATGATTACCAAAAGTAAAGCAAAATATAAAATTGCTCTTAATCGTACCGCTTTTTTGGGATTTGCCTTTCTATAAGTGGTCAAATGTGTTAATGCCTTTATCGACTTAAAGTCAAATCTGCATTTTGCTTGGATTTCCATATCATCACCTCTTTGGCTTTATATAAAACAGTATAATGTATTTGCGATAATTTTTCAATATATATCTGCTCAAAAAGAGTATAAAAAAGAGTGCTCATAACGCAAATCCGTTATGAACACTCGATATGGTTGCGGGAGTGGGATTTGAACCTCACGACCTTCGGGTTATGAGCCCGACGAGCTACCGGACTGCTCCATCCCGCGATGTCTTAACACGGTGTATTATATACCATATTGAGCAGTCAGTCAAGCACTTTTTTGCTTTGGCTTTGCAGGTGTCGAGGTTGTTGGTAAGAAACGGAAGCCGTATAAATATTACAACTATTTCGCATTACAAGGCCGTGTTTTATTTGACATTAATGCTTTTTATGATAGAATAGTAATGTCGAAAATGTCGAGTTTAATTATTAAAACTCATTTTTTGTTTTATGGGGAATGAAAGTATATGGGATACGGACAATATGAACGGAATATCCGCCGCAGGCGTAATAATACTTCACTGACGGTTACCATTATTGCACTTGTGGTGTGCCTTGTGCTGGCGCTTACCGGTTTTGCGCTTTCGCTCACCGGAGCCAAGCGTGCCGCGCAGGAGCTTAACGACAAAAATGCGCAGCAGGAGGCGCGTATATCGGAGCTTGAAAAGCAGCTTGAACAATCCGATGTTAACGCGCTCAAGGAAGAGATTGAGCGCCTGCAGAAAGAGCTTGAAAAAGCCAATGCCGATAAAGAGGCTTTGCAGGAACAGATAAACGAGCTCAACAGGCGTTTGGAAGCAAAGCAGCAGCAAAACGGTGAATTGGCAAAAAAAAAATTGATAGCTCTGACATTTGATGACGGTCCGGGCTCGCGCACTACGCCGGAGCTATTGGATTTTCTTAAAGAACACAATGTTAAGGCAACATTTTTCGTTATAGGAATAAATGCTAAAAAACATAAAGACATTCTTGCACGAATGGCGGCGGAGGGGCATGTGGTCGGTAATCATTCCGATCAGCATAAAAACCTTAAAAATCTCGGCAGTGTAGAGGAAATAAAAAAGGCGGTTTCTGAGTGCAATGAAATTATAAAGGAAGCTACGGGAGCGTATCCCGTGCTTCTCAGACCGCCGGGAGGAAGCACGAACGCTCTTGTTAAACAGGCCTGCAAAGAGATGGGAATGTCGATAATTCTTTGGCGCGTGGATACTTTGGACTGGAAGAGCCGTGACAAGGACAAAATACTGGAGGTTGCCTTTGACAAGAACAGTCCATACAGTATTCGTGACGGAGCCATAGTGCTTATGCATGATATTTATCCCACTACGGTTGCTGCTGCAAAAGAAATGATACTGCGTTTGGAGAGTGAGGGTTATACCTTTGTGACCGTTCCGCAGCTTTTGCAGGCGCGCGGCGGAATGGAACCCGGCAATGTGTATCATTATGCTTTTCCGTCGTAATGCAAGTTACCTGTGTGGCCGAAGCGCCGTTAAATTTCGAATAAGCATTAAGCAATCCCCGAACAGGGGATTGTTTTTATATAGCCGATTCAGGAAGACGGAAGGCGATTATCGGTAAAGTATGCGGGTATTTATTAATGCGGAGCAATAATTTAAGCATATCAAGCCTGCGCTTTCGGGATTGTTATTTAGATAGCGCTATGCTATAATAATTGAAATTATTAAACGCAAATCAGGTGTCGGCGGGATGTATTTTGAATACGGAGAAAAGGAAATATCTTATTTAAGACAAAAGGATGCAAGACTTCGTGAGGTGATAGACCGCATTGGACATATTTACAGGGAGACGGACGCGGAGCTTTTTTCCTCGGTTATTCATCATATAATTGGGCAGCAGATTTCAACTAAGGCACAGGCGACAATTTGGCGGCGCATGCAGGAAACACTCGGAGAGATAAATGCGCAAACAGTTTGCAATGCAGGAACTCAAAGGCTGCAATCGCTGGGCATGACATTCCGTAAGGCGGAGTACATTACTGATTTTGCGCAAAAGGTTCATGAAGGCGCTTTTGACCTTGAGGCTGTTGAACATATGAATGATGAAGCTGCCGTACAGGAGCTGAGCCGGCTTAAGGGTATAGGAGTATGGACGGCGGAAATGATTTTGCTGTTCTGCCTTAAGCGTCCTGATGTTTTCAGCTATGACGACCTTGCCGTTCAGCGAGGTCTTCGGATGGTTTACAGGCATCGTGAAATTAATCGTAAGCTGTTTGAAAAATACCGCCGCCGTTTCAGTCCTTACGGAAGCGTGGCAAGCCTTTACTTATGGGCGGTGGCCGGAGGCGCAATTCCGGAAATGAAGGACTGCAAACCTAAAAAATCAGAAAAGAAGAAGGCTGAGCGGCAAGTGTGATTTGTTGTTTCGGCTCGGGCTGTTTTTAGAGGTATAGAAAATGACTTGCATTATGCATTATAATTCGCCGCTTGGAGGCATATTGCTGACAGCGGACGGAATCGGTTTGACGGGCTTGTGGTTTGACGGAGAAAAATACTATGCTGATAATCTTCCGCAGGAGCGAGAGGTAAAGGAAACGCCTGTTCTCTCAGAGGCTGCACGCTGGCTGGATATCTATTTTGCCGGAAAAGAGCCGGATTTTACTCCGCCGCTGCATCCTATCGGCTCGGAATTTCGCTGTGCCGTGTGGAAGCTTCTTTTGCAGATACCTTACGGTACCACTGCTACATACGGAGATATTGCAAAGGAGATTGCGAAGAACATGGGGCTTGAGAAAATGTCGGCGCAGGCGGTCGGCGGGGCGGTGGGGCACAATGAAATTTCCATCATTATTCCGTGTCACCGTGTGGTGGGCACAAACGGGAGCCTGACGGGATATGCGGGCGGCCTTGACAAAAAAATCGGGCTGCTGAAGCTGGAGCATGCGGATATGAGCCGCATGTTCATTCCGAAAAAAGGCACGGCGCGGTGACAATAACGCATAAAAGTAATCATCTATATCGGCCGTAATGACGGCCGGCATGGCTTCATGCTTGAAGGAATAGTGCATAATTATGCACAAGGCTTTTTTGATGAGGAGGCTTTTGCCTGTGATGAATGATACATAAGCATAAAGAAAAGCCAAGCGGAGAGCGTCGGTTAAACAAAACCCGATAATATACAAGCTTTCAGTTTGGGCAAAATGAATATCTGCGGGCCGATATATAAAGTTTGCATCAAATTTGGCGGCAAAATTAATGTGTACATAACCCCTTTGAATGGAACGGTTCAAGGGGCTATGTTTTTTTAATGTTAATTTGCAATAATTAACGCTTTATGAGGGGGATATAAGGCGTTAAGCCCGGACAATCGGCTGTTGATTTTTGTGCGGCGGAGGACGCGGCAGGAAAGGCGCGTGCGGCTGTCTGTTGTCAGCATTTATAAGTTGCTGTGTATATATATCAATCCGAATTAATAAATATGCATTTTTATGAATATTTACTTGACAAAAATACAATTGCGATGCATAATTATACACGAGTTAAAGATTGATCGGAGGAGACTGAGATGAAAACGAAGGAAATAAAAAAAGTAGTGCTTGCATATTCCGGCGGATTGGATACTTCCATTATCATTCCGTGGCTGAAGGAAAACTATAATAACCCGGAGGTAATAGCCGTTTCGGCGAATGTAGGACAGGCTGACGAACTTGAGGGGCTTGAAGAAAAAGCACTGAAGACCGGCGCCTCCAAGATATATATTGAAGATATAACCGAGGAATTCCTTACCGATTATGTGTTTCCCTGCGTGCAGGCGGGAGCGCTGTATGAGAATTATATGCTGGGCACCGCGTTTGCGCGTCCGCCGATCGCAAAGAAAATAGTGGAAATTGCACTTGCGGAAGGGGCTGATGCAATATGCCATGGGTGTACCGGAAAAGGAAATGATCAGGTTCGCTTTGAAATGGCCATAAAGGCGCTTGCACCTGATATGACTATTATTGCTCCGTGGCGCGAATGGAGCATAAAATCCCGCGAGGAGGAAATTGATTACGCAGAGGCGCACAATATACCGCTGAAGATAAACCGTGAAACAAACTATTCCAAGGATAAAAACATATGGCATTTATCGCACGAAGGGTTGGATCTTGAGGATCCGGCAAATGAGCCGCATTATAATAAGGCGGGCTTTTTGGAAATGGGAGTTTCGCCTGAGCTGGCTCCAGATATGCCGACTTATGTGACGGTGCATTTTGAAAAGGGTATTCCTACGGCGATTGACGGTAAAGAAGCGGGAGCCGTTGAGTTGGTTGCAAAGCTGAATGAATTGGGCGGAAAAAACGGAATCGGCTTGCTTGATATTGTGGAGAACCGCTTGGTGGGCATGAAGTGCCGCGGTGTATATGAAACTCCCGGCGGTGCGATTTTGTATAAGGCGCATGAAATTCTTGAAACCCTTTGCCTTGATAAAGAAACATCGCATTACAAGGCTTTGGTTGCACAGAAGCTGGCGGAAATCGTATATAACGCACAGTGGTTTACTCCGCTGACCGAAGCTATACTTGCGTTTGTAAAAACCACTCAGAAAACCGTGACCGGTGATGTGAAGCTGAAGCTGTACAAAGGCAATATCATAAATGCGGGTGTAACATCGCCCTACTCACTGTACGACCCGGAAATTGCTACATTTGATGAAGATCATGTTTACAATCAGGCCGATGCAACAGGGTTTATCAATTTGTACGGGCTTTCCACTAAGGTATATGCAAAGATGAAGGCGAAAAACGGACTGAAATAGTATTAAGGACGGTATTTATGGCTAAAATGTGGGCGGGAAGGACCGATGGGGCAACCGATCGGATCGCGGACGATTTCAATACATCTATCGGTTTTGACAGCAGGATGTTCCGGCAGGACATAAAAGGAAGCATGGCGCATGCGGCCATGCTTTCCGCTAAGGGAATCATAGGGGAGGATGAAGCCGATGCAATTATCGGCGGTCTTGACGGAATTCTTGCTGATTTGGAAAGCGGTAAACTCGCATTTGATTCCTCCTGCGAGGATATACACATGTTTGTAGAAGAGGTACTGACAGCGCGCATCGGAGATGCCGGCAAAAAGCTGCATACGGCACGCAGCCGGAACGACCAGGTTGCCTTGGATATGCGGATGTATCTTATGGATGAAACGGATGGTATCCTTTCTGCAATTAAAGAATTGATCGGTACGGTTACGGACAAAGCGGAATGCTATCAGGCGGCCATCATGCCGGGGTATACGCATCTTCAGCGGGCGCAGCCCGTTACATTCGGACACCACCTTATGGCATATGCTGCGATGCTCAGGAGGGACATAGGCAGAATCGAGGACTGCCGCAGCAGAATGTCGGTGTGCCCGATAGGCTCCTGCGCGCTTGCAGGGACTACCTATCCAATAGACAGAAAAGCGGAAGCGGCGGCGCTTGGCTTTACAGCTGTTTCCGCAAACAGCATAGACGCTGTATCAGACAGGGATTTTTGTGCGGAGCTTTTGGGAGCACTTGCGATTATCATGATGCATCTATCCCGTTTTTCCGAAGAGATCGTTCTGTGGAGCAGCTGGGAGTTCGGCTTTGTGGAGCTCTCGGATGCATTTACTACCGGTTCGTCTGTTATGCCGCAAAAAAAGAACCCGGACATGGCGGAGCTTGTGCGCGGAAAAACAGGTAGGGTGTATGGCGATCTGATAGCGTTGCTGACGGTGCTTAAAGGGCTGCCGCTTGCGTACAACAAGGATATGCAGGAGGATAAGGAAAGCGTGTTTGATGCCTGCGATACGGTAAAGGCGTGTATTGGCGTATTTAACGGAATGATAAAGGGCATGCGCGCAAAACCGGAAAATATGCTGAGTGCGGCTAAAAAGGGGTTCATAAATGCGACCGATGTGGCAGATTATCTGACAAAAAAGGGAGAACCGTTCCGCAGCGCTTATAAGATATCCGGACAGCTGGTTGCTTATTGCATTGCGCATGACAAGGTGCTGGAGGACTTGGATATTGAGGTTTACCGTAATTTCAGCAAGTTGTTTGATGAATCGGTATACAGCGCAATTGACCTTTCCGTATGCGTGGAGAAACGCATGAGCGAAGGCGGAACATCAACGCTTTCTGTACGAAAACAAATTGCGGACATGCGGGAATTCCTGAAATTATGAAAAAACATATTTTATAACCATGAGCAGCGACGCGGCGGCATTTTGCGTTTCCAATAGCCTTGCAAAAAGTGTAAGGCTTACGGAGGACTGCGCTGCGCCGTTTTCCGTTCGGCGTTTGACAAATATTGAACATTTATGCGGCGAAACAGGCGTATTGCCGGGAATCTATGTACAAACGGGAGGATGTATGAGTGTATTAAAGGGGCGGGATTTTTTGAAATTGCTTGATTTTGAACCGTCAGAAATAGAAGCATTGCTTAATCTTTCGGCAAAACTGAAAGAGGAAAAGAAGAGCGGCATTCCGCACCGTTTGTGTGAAGGAAAGAACCTTGCGTTGATTTTTGAAAAAACCAGCACGCGCACAAGGTGCGCTTTTGAAGTGGCGGCAAGGGATCTAGGTATGGGAGTTACCGTTCTGGATACAGCCGGTTCTCAGATCGGAAAAAAAGAAAGCATTGCAGATACGGCGCGTGTGCTTTCGGGGATGTTTGACGGTATTGAGTACAGGGGGTATGCGCAAAGTAAAGTGGAAGAACTGGCGAAGTATTCCTCCGTGCCGGTTTTTAACGGCTTGACAGATGAATTTCATCCTACACAGATACTGGCGGATTTTTTAACGGTGAAGGAACACTTTGCCGGGCTGAAGGGTGTCAGTTTAACATATGTAGGGGATGCACGCTTCAACATGGGCAACTCGCTGATGGTTGGATGTGCCAAAATGGGGATGCATTTTACTCTCGGCGCTCCAAAAGGTTATTTTCCGGAGGCCGCGCTTGTTTCCGAGTGTGAGAAAATTGCACGGCAAACGGGCGGCACGCTGCGTTTTTGCCAGGACCCGGCGGAAGCGGTACGAAGTGCGCAGGCGGTTTATACAGATGTTTGGGTATCGATGGGGGAGCCGGATTCGGTATGGGAGGAGCGCATTGCAGTGCTTGCTCCGTATCAGGTAAATTCGGCACTTATGAAAAATGCATCGGCCGATGCCATATTCATGCATTGTTTGCCGGCATATCATGACAGAAACACAGCAATAGGAAAAGAAAAATGCGATAAATTCGGCAGAAGCTCGATGGAAGTGAGCAATGAGGTTTTTGAAGGCCCGCAGTCGGTTGTGTTTCAGGAGGCGGAAAACCGTATGCATACCGTTAAGGCCGTGCTTGCTGCTATGATCGGCGGCATTGAGGCTTAAACGGAAAACGGTAACGAGGGATAACAGATAATACACAATTGCTGTGGTATAGCATGTTAAGCCGGAAATGGTTGACGATTTAATTGATCTGCATATATAAAAAGACACAAAAAAGCGCTATATGAGTTTTCGACAGAAATCATATAGCGCCTATTCTTGTTTAATCAAAAATGTTGTTATTTTGTTGTCACGCGGCAATTCCCGGGCGCAAAAGTCCAGCATTTGCAAGGCTTTTCGGCCTTTTAGATTATTCCTGCTCGCTCCCTGAGACCGTGACCTAAACGATTTTGTATAGACCGTTTAGCTCTGATTATCGTGATTACTTAGATTATCCAAGAATTACGGTGTATCATAATTCCTGTTGTCATTTTGTTGTCGCAAAAAAGTTTTAGTTTTCTGTTACGCTGTTTTTGTAATCTTCGCCCCAGCTCCACATAGAGTCAAGTATCGGCTTGAGGCTTTGACCTAATTCCGTCAAGGAATATTCCACCCTCGGCGGAACCTCGGCATACACCTCTCTGTGCACAAGCCCGTTTGCCTCCATATCACGAAGCTGTGCGGTCAATACCTTTTGCGATACTGTGCCGATAGATTTTTTCAACTCGCCAAAACGCTTTGTTCCCGGCATCAAGTCTCTTAATATCAGTACCTTCCATTTGTCCCCGATCAATGTCAAGGTGGTTTCCACAGGGCAAGCCGGAAGCTCTTTTGTTTTCTCGTTCATAAGCTACCTCCATAGCAGTATCTTTTGGTTACTTACAGATTTAATATACCATACAGAAATTATTTTCGTCAAGCGAAAAATTTTTTTCAACTCAGAAAATGCCGAAAAACCTTGTATTTACGCATTCGTTTCCGTTGGGTAACTGCCCAATAGTTTCTATTTGGTAACTACGGCACAATATTGTGCTTACTTTACAAGTGATATCGATGCAGATATAATGAAGTCAAGAGCTACGGAGAACGGCCGTTTCGTAACTTCAAAGCACAGGTAAGGAGAAATCCGAAATGAATATTTTTAAGAAAATCTTTAGGAATAACCAAAACGACAAGAAAGAGGTAATTACAATGACAAATACAGAAAGAGCTCTTGCACTTATTAACACTTTTGCCACAGGCGATACAGAAAAGGCTTCCGAGCTTCTTGCAGAAAATTACATTCAGCACAATCTCGCATACGGCACGGGCAGGGATGCTTTTGTAGGCTCTGTTTCCTATCTTGCTTCAGCTCCCGTAAAAACAACTGTGAACAATATTCGTGCTTTCGAGGACGGCGACAAGGTGTTCTTGCAGACGGTCTACAACTTTGCCGGTGCGGGCGAGCAGGTCGCCTTTGACATTTTCCGCTTTGACGAAAACGGCAAGATTGCAGAACACTGGGACAACCTTGCAAACAAGGCAGAGCCGAACCCGTCGGGTCACACGCAAACAGACGGCACTATGGAAATCAATGACCTTGATAAGACAGAGGCAAACCGTGAGCTCATAAAGAATTTTCTTTATGATGTAATGCAAGGCAATCGTCCTGAAAGAACACCCGATTACTTTGACGGTGATACTTACATTCAGCATAACACGGGTATTGCAGACGGACTTTCGGGACTTGGCGCAGCACTTGAAGCACTCGGCAAGCAGGGCATCCAAATGATTTATACTACTGTTCATCAGGTGCTTGCACAGGGCAATTATGTGCTTGCAGTCAGCGATGGAACCTTCGGCGGAGCACCTACATCTTATTATGATTTGTGGAGAATTGGAAACGGCAAAATCGCAGAACATTGGGATGTAATGGAGACTATTGCCGATAAGTCCGATTGGCAGAATCAGAACGGTAAGTTCTAATGTGAGGGAGAGTCACGCAAGCCCTTTCTTGCGTGGCTTTCTGCCTTTGTACGGAGGGAACACAATGACACAGGACGATAGAAGAAAGTATTTAATTGCAGAACTGCTGAAAGAACAGCCTGAATATTCAAATATATCTGTTCCAATCAGCAAAACGGAAGAAAAGCAACTGCTTCGTGCACTTTTCAATGTTCGTTTGCCGTTGCCGATAGGCGATGACTTTCTCAGGGTGCAGGATGAATATTTGCAAGAGGAAATCGCTCAAAAAGGCATAACAAGTATAGACGATTTAGAGCCTGTTAAACCTGATATTTATTTGTGGCAGGGCGACATTACAACGCTGAAATGTGATGCAATAGTCAATGCGGCAAACAACCAAATGCTCGGTTGCTTTTGCCCGAATCACGGTTGCATAGACAATGCCATTCACACTTTTTCGGGTGTTCAGCTTCGTCTAAAATGCGCCGAAATTATGAAAATGCAAGGCAAAGATGAAGAAACAGGCAAAGCAAAAATCACACCTGCGTATAATCTTCCATGCAAATATATTTTGCACACGGTAGGTCCAATTGTTACAGGCAAATTGACAGACAGGGACTGCGAATTACTGCGTTCTTGCTACCGTTCTTGCTTGGCACTTGCGGACGAATACAAGCTAAACAGCGTTGCGTTTTGCTGCATATCCACAGGCGAATTCCATTTTCCAAACGACAAAGGGGCAAAAAACGCAATCGAAACAGTCGGCGAATACAAAAAGCAGATAAACAGTAAAATCAAGGTGATATTTAATGTTTTCAAGAATCCAGACTATGAAATCTACCGAGAATATCTCGGATAATATAGAAAAATTGAAAGAAAAAATCCGCACGGCTGACGCTGTTGTAATCGGTGCGGGTGCAGGGCTTTCCACCGCCGCAGGTTTTACTTACAGCGGAGAGAGGTTTGAAAAATACTTTTCCGATTTTCGCAAAAAATACGGATTTGAGGATATGTATTCGGGCGGATTTTACCCCTATCAAACGCCCGAGGAGCATTGGGCATATTGGAGCCGGTACATTTTCGTTAATCGCTATCAAGATGCGCCAAAGCCAGTCTATGAGAACCTTCTGAAACTCATCGCAGATAAAGACTATTTTGTGATTACAACAAACGTTGACCATTGCTTTCAAAAGGCAGGCTTTGACAAAAAGCGACTTTTCTACACGCAGGGCGATTACGGTCTTTTTCAATGCAATGAGCCGTGCTGTCAGGAAACCTTTGACAATGAGGCTATTGTTCTTGAAATGCTCAAACAGCAAAAGGATATGAAAATCCCCACAGAACTTTTGCCTGTCTGTCCGCATTGCGGAAAACCGCTTACAATGAACTTGCGAAGCGACGACAAATTCGTTGAGGACGAGGGTTGGCATCGTGCGGCAGAACGGTATCAAAACTTTCTCCGCACCCGTGCAGGCGGAAAAATCCTTTTTCTTGAATTGGGCGTCGGCTATAACACGCCGGTTATTATTAAATATCCGTTCTGGCAGATGACGGCAAAAAATCCCAATGCCACCTATGCTAGTATCAATAAAGGTCAAGCGGTTTGTCCGACTGAAATACGGCATAAATCCATCTGTATAAATGACAACATATCAAATACTATCAATAAATGTATGTAAAAAGGCTTCCGCCCATTTTGGGCAGAAGCCTTAAATTTTATACAGTTTTCAAATACGGCAGTAAGCCAAGCGGCATTATTCCCACTCGATGGTTGCCGGGGGTTTGCTTGTGATGTCGTAGACTATGCGGTTTATGCTGCCTACTTCGTTGACGATTCTTGTTGAAATACGGTCAAGAATATCATATGGAATTCTGGCCCATGAGGCAGTCATAAAATCCGATGTGTTTACGGCACGCAGAGCAAGAGTGTAATCATAGGTACGGCCGTCTCCCATAACTCCGACACTGCGCATATCGGTAAGTACGGCGAAATACTGGCTCAGTTCGGCATCGGCGCCCGATTTTGCAAGTTCATCGCGAAATACAAAATCGGCATCCTGGAGCAGGGCAAGCTTTTCTTTGGTGACGGCGCCGATAATGCGAATTGCAAGACCGGGGCCGGGGAAGGGCTGGCGCATTACCAGGCGCTCGGGCAGACCCAACTCGCGGCCGAGCTGACGCACTTCGTCTTTGAAAAGCATGCGCAGCGGCTCCACGATCTCTTTGAAATCCACATAATCGGGAAGACCGCCCACATTATGATGGCTTTTGATCACTGCGGCATCTCCGGCGCCGGATTCTATTACATCGGGATAAATCGTACCCTGTGCAAGATAGTCAACAGCACCGATTTTCTTCGCTTCAGCTTCAAATACGCGAATAAATTCTTCTCCGATTATTTTCCGTTTGCGCTCAGGCTCGGAAACGCCGGTGAGTTTATCAAGAAAGCGTTCCTGCGCATTTACGCGGATAAATTTGCTTTGCATTTTGGAGAATACGGCTTCGACCTCGTCTCCTTCGTTTTTGCGAAGCAGGCCGTGATCTACAAACACACAGGTAAGCTGTGACCCGACGGCGCGCTCAAGCAGCGCTGCGGCGACGGAGGAATCCACACCGCCGGACAGAGCGAGCAGCACTTTGCCGTCGCCGATTTTATCCTTCAGTGCGGCAACAGAGGATTGCAGGTAGTCGGCCATGGTCCAGTCCCCGGAAGCATTGCAAACCTTATAGAGAAAATTACGCAGCATTGCAAGACCGTTCTGCGTGTGGTTCACCTCGGGATGAAACTGTACTCCGTAGAAACCGCGCTTTGTATCAGCCATTGCAACATTCGGGCAATTGTCGGAATGTGCGCTGAGCTTGAAGCCTTCGGGCACGATCTCCATATAGTCGCCGTGGCTCATCCATGAAATGCCTTCGCTGTCAAGTCCGTCAAAGAGAGGACAGGCGGTATCGTAAAATGTGGGGGTTTTGCCGTATTCGCGTGCGGTTGCATCGCTGGCCGGCGAGACGCGCCCGCCCAGAAGATGCGCCATGAGCTGACATCCGTAGCATATGCCCAGAACCGGGATGCCAAGCGAAAATATGGCAGGATCGACGCTTGGCGCGCCGGGCTCGTATACGCTGTGCGGGCCGCCGGTGAATATAATGCCGATAGGATGCTCGGATTTGATTTTTTCAAGCGGTGTGCGATAGGGCAGAACCTCGCAATACACATTGCATTCGCGCACACGGCGTGCAATCAGTTGATTATACTGACCGCCGAAATCAAGAACAATAATTTTTTCTTTTGTCATTACTATCTCCGTATGTTTATATTTTTAATTGCTATACTTTAAGGTCGCCGGAGGCTTCGTCCGAAAAGCCTTCAAGCACGGGAGAAACAAAACCGTCAAGGAATTCGTCAACCTGCTCCGGGGCGCGGCCTATGTAATTTTCAGGCCGCAGCACTTTAAGCATATCTTCCATTGTGAGGTTGAATGCAGGATCTTTGACAATGCGCTCAAGCAGATCGCATTGCCCGCCGTCTTCCTTTATTACTTTTGCCGCCGCCATGGAATGATCGCGGATTTTCTTATGCAGCACCTGTCTGTCACCGCCGTGTTTTACGCCTTCCATAAGTATATTCTCGGTTGCGATAAAGGGCAGATTTTCTGTCATATGCTTAAGAATAACTTTTGGGTATACGACCATGCCGTTTGCAACATTGATTACAATATTAAGCAGGGCATCGGTGGCAAGGAAACATTCGGCAACGGCTAAGCGTTTGTTGGCAGAGTCGTCCAATGTGCGCTCTAACCACTGTGTTGATGCGGTCAGCTGCGGATTAATTGCCGAACAGGTAACATAACGGGCAAGGGAACAGATGCGTTCGCTGCGCATGGGGTTGCGCTTGTACGCCATAGCGGAAGAACCGACCTGATCTTTTTCGAAAGGCTCCTCCACTTCCTTCATATGTTGGAGAAGGCGCAAATCGTCGGCAAACTTATAAGCGCTTTGCGCTATGCCGGATAGGATGTTGCATATGCGCATATCCTCCTTGCGCGTATAGGTCTGTCCTGATACCGGGTAAACTTCCGTAAACCCCATTTTTTCGGCGATCTTTTGTTCAAGCAGCTTTACTTTTTCATGATCGCCGTCGAAAAGCTCAAGGAAAGAGGCCTGGGTACCTGTGGTGCCTTTGTTGCCAAGCAGCCTCATTCCGTTTTTTATGTATTCAAGATCTTTAAGGTCATAAAGAAAATCCTGAATCCAAAGGCAGGCGCGTTTTCCGACGGTGGTAGGCTGCGCGACCTGAAAATGAGTGTATCCAAGCGTGGGAAGGTCACGGTAAGTGCGTGCAAAATCACTGAGGTGCTTTATTGCCGTAAGCAGTTTTTTGCGGATTATTTCAAGACCTTGCTTATATATGATTATATCCGCATTGTCGGTAACATAGCACGATGTGGCACCCAAATGGATTATGGGCTTTGCATCGGGGCAAACCAAACCATAGGCATAAATGTGAGCCATTACATCGTGGCGAATCTCTTTTTCTTTTGCACTTACGGCGTCATAATCGATGTCGTCAGTGTGTGCGCGGAGCTGTTCGACCTGTTCGGGAGTGATGTCGAGGCCGCATTCCATTTCGGCTTCCGCAAGGGCGACCCAAAGGCGGCGCCATGTTGAATACCGTGTGTTTGGAGAAAAATTGCGCAGCATTTCCTCTGAGGCATATCGTGATCCCAAGGGTGTTGAATAGGTGTCATTTGAATTCATCAAGAGTGTTTCTCCTGTTCTTATTTATACTGCCGCCGTGGTTAACCCGAATACGGCACTGAAAATTTGGGTGATTGCGGTAAAATACTATCAGCGATAGATGATTTCATCACGCTTTGCGCCTACGGAAACAAATTTAATCGGACATTCGATGAATTTCTCGATATATTCAACATATTTGCGCGCCTGAACGGGCAGATCCTCATAGCGGGTTACCTTGCTGATATCGCATTGCCAGCCGGGCAGAGTGATGAATACGGGCTTTGCATTTTCAAGCTGCGGAGTGGTGGGAAATACGGTGCAGAGCTGCCCGTTGATTTCATATCCGACGCAAAGGTCGATTTCTTTCATATAGGACAGCACATCAAGCTTTGTAAGTCCGATTTCGGTTGCGCCCTGCATACGAGTGCCGTATTTTGTTGCAACAAGGTCGATGGGACCTACGCGGCGGGGACGGCCGGTGGCTACGCCGAATTCGTTGCCGGCCTTGCGCAGGTCGTCGGCGCGCTCATCGTGCCATTCGCAGATGAAAGGGCCCTCGCCGACAGCGGTGGAATATGCTTTTGCAACGCCGACTACGCGGTCAAGCTTCAAAAAGGGAGCGCCGCTTCCGATAGGAGCATACGCTGCCAGCGGGGTAGAGGAGGAGGTATAGGGATAAATACCGAAGTCAATATCGCGCAGTGCGCCTAATTGGGCTTCGAACATTATGTTTTTTCCGTCCTTCTGTGCTTGCAGCAAAAGCTCGCCCGTATCGCAGATGCAATCGCGGAAGGGATAGCCGAACTGCTTTATCCAGTCCATTATTTCTTCCACTGTATAGGTTTTGCCGCCGTATACCTTGGAAATGAAAAGGTTTTTGAATTCAAGAATATCGGCTACATGGCGGCGCAGATAGTCTTCATCAAGCAGCTCACACATCTGAACGGCTTTTTTCATGTATTTATCGCCGTATACGGGAGCAATGCCGCGCCGTGTAGAACCGTATTTCTTGCCGGCAAGGCGTTCTTCTTCGTAAACATCCTGTTCTCTGTGATAAGGCATGCACACAATTGCACGGTTGCTTATGCGGAAATTTGAAGCGTCTATCTTAATGCCGCGTTCGCGAAGCTTATTTACTTCACCGAAAAGATGTTCAAGGTCAATTACGGTGCCGTTGCCCAATACATTTATAACATTTTCACGGCAAATGCCGGAGGGCAGAAGGTTGAGTTTGAACTCGCCGAAGTCGTTTACTACCGTGTGCCCGGCGTTGTTTCCGCCCTGATAACGGCAGACGATATCAAAATCCTTACTGAGCAGGTCCACCATGCGGCCCTTTCCTTCGTCACCCCAAGTGATTCCTACGATTGCACAATTTGACATAAAATCACCGATTCCTTTCACTATTTACCGTCTGCGGGACGGCAACTATACTAAAAGCCGTTATACAGCTAATAATAAACCTGTTAAAATTGTTTTGTACGGCATACCGTGTCATAAAAGGGTTATGCCTTCAATGCTGCATTTGCGCATTGTATCCTCCGGCCATATGGAAGCCTGAACTTCTCCGATGTGCTTTTTTTGTAGGAAATACATGCAAAGCCGTGATTGTCCGATGCCGCCGCCGATTGTCAGGGGAAGCTCGCCGCTTATAACGCCGCGGTGATAGGGCAGGCATGCGCGTTCCGGCAGCCCTGCCTGCATAAGCTGGCGCTGCATTGTTTCGCTGTCCACTCGTATTCCCATGCTGGATACTTCAAATGCTGTTTGAAGCACCGGATAAAAAAGAATTATATCGCCATTGAGGGACCAGTCATCATAGTCCGGGGCGCGGCCGTCATGAATCTTACCGCTTTTAAGCTTACCGCCGATATTTTCAAGAAATATAGCTCCGTATTTTTCGGCAGCGGTGCGCTCCCGCTCGCGCGGGGTAAGCAACGGGTATTCATTTTCTAATTCCTGAGTGGAAATAAAGGTGATCTCCCGCGGCAGAAAATCGGTCTTAAGCACGGGAAAGAGCTTTTCAAGATAATGCTGAGCATTGTGAATGACTTCGTATATTTCCTTAACCGTATATCTGAGATATTCGCGGTTACGCTCTTGCGGGGTAATGATTTTTTCCCAGTCGTATTGATCTACATATATAGAGTGCAGCTCATCACATATTTCGTCCCGCCGTATGGCGTTCATATCGGTGTACAGCCCTTCTCCGGCGGAAAAGCCGTAGCGCTTAAGCGCATAGCGTTTCCATTTTGCAAGGGAATGCACTATTTCGGCCGTACAGCCGGTTTCTTTGATGTCAAAAGCCACGGGCCGTTCTGTGCCGTTAAGGTTATCGTTAAGCCCTGTCTGAGGCAAAACGAAAAGAGGGGCGGAAACGCGGGTAAGATTGAGCTTTGCCGCCAAAGTGCTTTCAAAATGATCCTTCAGTGCTTTTATGGCAAGCTCTGTTTCCTGTAAATCGAGTTTTGATTTGTACACGGTGTATGTACCTCGCTGTAATAAAATAAGAGTGCACTTGTGCCGCAAAAAAGGCGCATAAGAACACTCACATTGTTTTTTGTATTCAGTTGCGCTGCGCTTCCGACACTGAGATATAATAACCCGTAAGGGCGTATTTTGTCAATTGAAATGGTTCTGGTATCATAATATTGATTTGTATATATGATATATTTATGCTTGTTCGGGCTTTTGCAGGCGGTGTTAAATTCTGTTGCGGCGGTATTCGGAACTGATATGTAAAATTTGGTTGCAGAACGGAAGAATTGTTGCGAAATATTAGATATTAAAAGTGAATTTTGTGCCGCTTTGGAGTGAAGGTTGTGTATTTACTTTACTGCATATTAAATGGTAAAATTAACGAAGAAAATCAGTTTAATTACGGTGAAACAAGGAGGAAAGTATGAAGAAGTTTGTAGTATTTTTTACTCTGATTTGTATGCTGAGTCTGCTGGCGGTTTCGGCTTTTGCAGATGAAGCTGCACTGACCACGCCTTTTGACAATGATGCTCTTAAGGTGAATGTTCTTGAGGCCTTTGACGATACAAAGGCAATTAAGAATGCGTATCTCGGAACTCCGGACGGCCCCATTGCCATTACCGAAAAAGGATTTTCGGATTATTATAGTTTTGCCGGAGGCAAGTTTGCTGTTAAAGAGGGTGCAGCGGCTACCTCGTGGGTCGGCGTTGTTGATGATAATCTGAAGGCGATGTTCGGCGCAGCCGAGGGATTTGGCTTTTATATCAAGAACACTAGCAAGGAAGATATCAAGCTTGCTTTCTATCTCGTAGACAGTAAAGACGGCGACGGAAACGAGAATAAAGGCAGTGTAAACAATGCCTATTCTATCGGTTCCGAGATGGAATATGCTCTGTATTCTCTGGCGGATAAAACTCAGAAGGTGCTTACAACTGAAAAACGCACCCATCCTTATAATAACCAGATTGTGGTTCACTCCTCGTTTGTCATTCCTGCCGGTTTTGAAGGTTATGTAATGACCGCGAAGAGCAGTGTTGTCAAAACATGGTCTTCCAATGTAATTAATGACGACGCGCAGATTATAGGTTTCGGCTGCGATGCTGCTGCCGGTCTTGAGTTTGACAACATCTTTGTTTACGGCAAAGAGATTGAAGCAAAGAATGCTCAGCTTGTGCTTGAGGATAAGCCCCGCGACACTGCGGACTTCTCCGTGATTGCGTATGCGTTGGCTGCTATCACGGGCTGCGGCGCGCTGGTTATTGCCAAGAAAAGATAATTTGTGTTTTCTGAAACGGCAAATTCAATAGTATTCATTTCCGTAAACAGTTTAGCCTCCGAAATTTTCGGAGGCTTCAGTCTGTCGAAAAAGCCCAGTTTGCTGGGCTTTTTCGCATATATATGGTA
>ERZ1034917.151-NODE-151-length-67505-cov-16.722713_pt1 | contig 67505 bp, 53 predicted proteins | sample MGYA00520605_ERZ1034917 | MGnify/ENA primary metagenome ERZ1034917 (study PRJEB33766, sample SAMN09781784) | gut metagenome | biome: gut microbiome | host: Homo sapiens | place: Madagascar | study: EMG produced TPA metagenomics assembly of the PRJNA485056 data... | reverse complement strand
CTCCCCCGAACCCCTCTCTTTTGCGCAGAGCGGATTGCAAAGATCATATGGGACAGAACGCCTTTCTTTCGCAAGTAAAACATTTCAGTTAAAATTGTCGAAAAGTACATAGTTTGTTTTCAAACATCCATTTGATTTTCCCCCCGGACGGGGTATTATATGCAGTGTACGGCAAGAACCTTTTAACTCAACAGCAATGGAGAATTTCTGTCATGGAAGTCATCATCCGTCCCACCACCGCCCAGGCGGTCGAACTTACCGCCCGCCTGCTCGCCGACACCGTCAAGGCCAAGCCCGCCTGCAAGCTCGGCCTCGCCACCGGCGCCACCATGGAAGCGGTCTACGACGTGCTGGTCAAAATGAACAAGGCCGGAGAGGTCGATTTCTCGCAGGTCACCAGCTTCAACCTCGACGAATACATCGGCCTCGGGCCCGACGATGTGAACTCCTACCGCTACTATATGAATCACCACTTGTTCGATCACATCAACATCGACAAGCGCAACACCCATCTGCCGAACGGCCTCGCCGAGGACGAGCTTGCCGAGGGCATCAACTATGAAGCCGACATCGAAGACGCCGGCGGCATCGACGTGCAGCTGCTCGGCATCGGCAACGACGGCCACGTCGGCTTCAACGAGCCGGGTTCCTCGCTTTCCAGCCGCACTCGCGCCAAATCCCTGACGCCGGTCACCTACCGGCAGAACTGCGTGTATTTCAATCCGCCGGAATCCATGCCCAAGCGCGCTTTCACAATGGGCGTCGGCACCATCCTCGACGCGAACCGCGTGATCCTGCTGATCACCGGCGCCAGGAAAGCCGAAATCGCCGCCAGGGCGATCGAGGGGCCGGTCACCTCGATGGTGACCGCGAGCGCGCTGCAGCTGCACCCGAATACGGTCGTGATCCTCGACGCCGACGCCGCCGCACAGCTCACCCAGAAGGAGTATTACGACTGGGTCTTCGCCAACGAACCGAAGTGGGAAAACTACCGCTGAAGCGAAAGGAGCACTCCGCCATGTCGATCAACGTCACCATGAAACTCGCGCCCGAACTCGATCCGGGCTTCCTCCCGGCCGCCCTCTGGAACCGGGAGTACCGCAAACTGGTCGCCGCCGCCGGAAACCGGGCGGTCCGGCTCGCCGTCTGCCTCGAACGGGCCAACGGCACCGTGTCGCGCTTCGACACCGCGATCCTGCCGGAAGAGGAGTCCAACGATGCGCTCAACCTGCGCTACGTCGAGCGGATCGTGAAGTTCCTGCTCTGGGCGCGCGGCGGCTGGAAAGTCACCATCGGCGGCAGCGCGAAGATCGCCGCCGGGCTGGCCCGCCTCTACTCGGCCGACGGCGAACGCGCTTTCGATCACAAGGTGATGGGGCGCACCATCTACGACCGCGACTTCACCGTCGAAAGCTGCGCCTATGACGCGGCTCCGGCGGGCAAGGAGATCAGCGTGAAACTCGGCGGACACTTCGACGGCTGCCGGATCGGCTTCGACCTCGGCGGCTCCGACCGCAAATGCGCGGCGGTCAAAGACGGGGAAACCGTCCACAGCGAGGAGGTCGTCTGGGACCCTTATTTCCAGAAGGACATCAATTACCACCGCGCCGGGATCATCGATTCGCTGAAGCGGGCCGCCGCCAAGCTCCCCCGCATCGACGCGATCGGCGGCAGCGCCGCGGGCGTCTATGTGGACAACCAGCCGCGCATCGCGTCGCTGTTCCGCGGCATTCCGGAAGCGGAATTCGCAACCAGAGTCCGGCCGATCTTCCTTGAAATCGCCAAAGAGTTCCCCGGCGTGCCGTTCATCGTATTGAATGACGGCGAAGTCACCGCGCTGGCCGGGGCGGTCAGCCTCGGAGAGAACGGACTGCTCGGCCTCGCGATGGGAACCAGCGAGGCGGTCGGCTATGTCCGTCCCGACGGCAGCCTGACCGACCACCTGAATGAGCTCGCATTCGCGCCGGTGGACTACCGCACCGGAGCCGACGCTCCGCGCGACGAATGGTCCGGCGACCTCGGCGTCGGGGCAAGCTATCTGTCGCAGCAGGCGGTGGGCCGCATCGCGGGCAAGGCCGGTTTCGACTTCCCCGCCGGGACCCCGCTGCCGGAGCAGCTCAAGCTCGTACAGAAAGCGATGGCCGAACACGATCCGCGCGCCGCCGCCGTCTACCGCACCATCGGCAGCTACCTCGGCTACGCGCTCGCCCACTATGCGGACTTCTACGAGCTCAAGCATCTGCTGCTGCTCGGCCGCGTCTCCTCCGGCGAAGGCGGTTCGATCATCCTCGACACCGCCCGGGAAGTGCTCAAACAGGAGTTCCCCGAACTCGCGATCGGCTTCCACATTCCCGACGAGCAGTTCAAGCGTCACGGCCAGGCCGTGATCGCCGCGACCCTCCCGGAACTGGCGAAGTAGATTTTTCCATCCTGAAACGGAAAGGGCATCGGGGATTTCGTTCCTTCAGAGCGAAATCCCCGATCAGACTTTATTCCAACTGCGGATGCGCATTTTCATTTCGTCGATCCCCAGAATGCCGTAGGCGAATCCCTTTTTGACCAGCTCCGCCGGCAGGAATTCGTCGTATTTTTCAAACAGCGGAACCTCGCCCGGATAGACCAGCTCCATCGGGTCGAGCGGCTGCTTTTCCATCTCCGCCAGCACCCGGAAAAATTCCTCTTTCGGCGCCTTCATCTTGAACTGGATGAAGTAGGGGCGCGACGAATCCAGCCCGGAAAGTCCGAGCTGCGGCGCGCATTTGAGCTTGATGAACCGTTCCAGAGCCAGAAAGGCGTAGGTGCCGAGCCACGGGAACAGACACCACATGTCGCCCCCCAGACAGATCAGCGGTTCCTCCGTCATCCCGGAGCAGGCCGCCGAATGCCGCGCTTCCGCCAGCCTTGCAACCGCGTTTTTCATCAAATAGGGATAGGAGGCGCCTTCGCGCAGCACCTCGCGCATCCGCTCCAGAACTTTGGTATTGATATCGCCGGGGCATTCGCCGAAGTAGGCTGGGACCTTTCCCCTGACCTGTTCGCAGTAGACCAGATGGCGCTTGTGATCGACTTCCTCGACGATCCACACGTGTCCGGCGAGCGCGATTTTTTCCCCGACCGGCGGCGGCATCACGATCGTGCCCAGCTCCTGCGACTGACAGCGGCAGGTATATTCCTCGTTCTCCTTGAACACCGCGTAGAATTTGAAGGAGCTGGTCTGCCGCTCCCCGGCCAGCCCGACGATCAGGCCGCCCTGCTCCGTCTTTTCGATATGCTCCGTCGCAATCAGATGGCGCAGCAGAATTTTGTAATCCTCCGGCGTGATCCGGTGGAAATAGCTCAGCGGCAGCACCCGCGACGCGAGCGCCGCCGGGGAGAGTTCGCCGCAGGAGGCCAGCGTGCACATGGTCTGGTGGTAGAGCAGACTGAACGGCAGCCGGTCCAGTTTCGGCGGCTCCACCCAGCGCTCCTGCAAATAGAGCTGGACCAGCGCAATCCCCTGAATCAGCTTCCACGGCACCGTGACCGGCAGCATCGCCCGCGACTCCGGCATCTCCTCGCGGATCACGAACCACATCTCCGGCGGCAGGTCGCGCCGGCCGGTACGCCCCATCCGCTGCAGGAACGACGAAACCGTGAACGGCGCGTCGATCTGGAACGCGCGCTCCAGCCGGCCGATGTCGATCCCGAGTTCGAGCGTGGCGGTGGTCACGGTGGTCTGGAACTGCTCCTCATCCTTCATCACCGCCTCCGCCGTCTCCCGGTAGGAGGCCGACAGATTGCCGTGGTGGATCAGGAAACGGTCCGGCTCGTGTTTCGCCTCGCAATATTGGCGCAGCGTGGTGGTGACCGTCTCGCACTCCTCACGGGAGTTCACGAACACCAGGCACTTCTTCCCCCGGGTGTGCTCGAAGATATACCCGATGCCGGGATCGGCACTGGCCGGCGCGTCGTCGGTTTTCATATCCAGCACCGGCAGCGCCTCCGGCATCTCCTGATCCCGGGCCGATTGCGGCCCCTGCACGTAGAAGTGCTCCATCGAGAGCCGCCATCGGACGCCCCTGGCTTCGATCCGGGGAATCACGGTCCTGCGCCCCGTCCCCGACGACAGGAATTTTCCGGTCGTCTCAAGGTCGCCGATCGTGGCGGAAAGCCCGATCCGGCGGGGATTCACCCCGGCCAGCTTCGCCAGCCGTTCGATCAGGCAGAGGGTCTGGCCGCCGCGGTCGCCGCGCATCAGCGAATGCACCTCGTCGATCACCACGAAGCGCAGGTCGCCGAACAGCCGCCCGATGTACGAGTGCTTGTGCAGCAGCAGCGCCTCCAGCGACTCCGGCGTGATCTGCAGAATGCCGGATGGATTCTTCAGCAGCCGGTTCTTGTGGGACTGCGCGACGTCGCCGTGCCAGTGCCAGACCGGAATGTCCGCCTCGCGGCACAGGTCGTTCAGCCGCAGGAACTGGTCGTTGATCAGCGCCTTCAGCGGGCCGATGTAGATCGCGCCGACCGACTTCGGCATATCTTCGCTGAACAGCGTCAGGATCGGGAAAAACGCCGCCTCCGTCTTGCCGGAAGCGGTGGAGGCCGACAGCAGCACATTGTCGTCGGTGTTGAACACCGCGTCGCCCGCCGCCACCTGAATGGCGCGCAGCGCCTCCCAGTTGTTCCGGTAGATGAAGTCCTGCACGAACGGCGCGTAACGGTCGAAGATGTTCATTTACAGTTCAAACTCCTCAAACTCCTTGTCGGGAGCTTCGCCTGCGGGAGCGGCGGCTTTCGCATACTCGAATTTTTCCGAATTGAGCAGCTCCGCCACATTGACCTCCGGATTCTGGTACACGATATTCAGGAGTTCGATGAAATCGCGGATCACCTCGCGCGGCGTCAGCTTCGCATCCGCCCCGATCCGGCCGAATTCGATCCGGATGAAGTCGATCAGCTCCTGCTGGCTGAGCCGCCGCCCGTATTCAAACAGCCCGGCGTGGATCTCCGCGACCTTTTCGATCAGCACAAGCATCTCCTCACAGGTCAGCGGCGACAGCCGGATCACCGGCGACAGCACATTCCTCATGCCGTCGAGCACAAACCGCCCCTCCTCCAGCCGGGAGCGCAGCGCTTCGTAGCTGAACACCCCGCGCCGGGTGTCCTCGATGCACTGCGGCGTGCCGCCCATGATGATCCCGAGGTGCCGCGCCCTGCCCTGCAGCGTGTCGTTGTACATGGTCAGGAGCTTCTCGTAGTTGTACTGCCGGGTGATGCTGTTGGGAATCTTGTAAATGTTGACCAGCTCGTCGATCAGGACCAACAGGCCGTTGTAGCCGGCCTTTTTCAGGAACATCGCGAAAAGTTTGATGTATTCGTACCAGTCGTCGTCGGTGATCACGATGTTGACGCCCAGCTCGGCCCGCGCCTCGGTCCGGTTCGCGTATTCGCCGCGGAACCATTTCACCACCTTCGCCTTGCTTTCGTCATCCCCGGCGAGATTCGCCCGGTAGTAGACCGTCAGCAGCTTCGCGAAGTCGAAGCCGTGCACCATTTCGTTCAGGGAGTTCACCACCTCGCCGATCTTCTTTTCCACCAGCCCGGCGAAACCGGCGTCGCCGGGGCCGAGCCCGCTTTCCGCCGCCGCCTCGCTCTGCACATTGCTGAGCCATCGGTCCAGAATCAACGTCAGGGCGCCGCCCTCCGGCCGCGTTTTCGTGGAGAGATTCTGAATCAGCTCCTTGTAGGTGGCCAGTCCCTGTCCCCGGGCGCCCTGCAGCCGCCGTTCCGGCGAGAGGTCGGCGTCCGCCACCACGAAGTTCCTGTCCATCACATAGTTCCGGATCGTCTGAAGCAGAAAGCTCTTGCCGCTGCCGTACCTGCCGACGATGAAGCGGAACGAGGCGCCGCCCTCCGCGATGATTTCGACGTCGCGCAGCAGCGCGTCGATCTCCGCCTCGCGCCCGACCGTGATATACGGCAGGCCGATCCGGGGCACCACGCCGCCTTTCAGGGAGTTGATCACAACCGACGCTATTCTTCTGGGTATTTTCATTTCCCGACGATTCCTTTCAATTCATCCACATAATCCTCAAGCGGTTCGGGGGTCTCTCCGTCATAGGCGACCGCCGTGTCGCCGAAGTGGTCGAACAGTTTTTCATTGATCGAATCGACCAGCACCGACGCCATCGCCCCGGCGGACTTCAAGAGTTCGCCGCAGGATTCCCCATTCAGCAGACAGCGCAGGAACCGGCACTCCAGCTCATTCAACCCGAAGGAATTCTCCGGCGGAGCTTCCGGCGGCGGCACGGCCTCCTCCGGTTCCTCCACGATCAGCTTTTCCTGCGTTTCAAGCGCCGCCTCCCGGATCGCTTCAAGCCGGGAAACGTCGATCACGACCTCCCGCCGCGCGTTTTCCCGCTCCTCCTCCCGGAGTTTATCGATTTCCCGGTCGATGATCTCCCGGTACAGCCTGGTGATCTTTTCGACCTTCAGCGCGGAGTTGAAGCCGTATTTCCGGCGCATCAGGAAGTCGACGGTTTTCAGCAGCAGCCCGGTCTGCTGAAGCTTCCCCTTGTAACACAAAAAGCGTTCACAGCTCCACTTGCCGTTCCGGCAGCGGTACTTGTAAATGTCGTTGACCTCGTACACATAATCCCGGCGCTTCAGCCGGTCGTAGAACACGGCGGAGCTGAACATGGTATAGGAACCGGTCTGGCTCTCCCCGAAAAACTTCCTGCAAAGGCTGTTCTTGCGGTTCCGGTCGTAATAGGCCGAAAGTTCGGCGAAAACCCGGCAGACCACCCGCCTGACCTCCTCCGGATGCCGCCGGAAAAACCCGGAGTTTTCCAGATTGTACGACGACAGCGAATTCAACGCCGCAAACACCTCTCCGGCATCATGTTCCCGGCTGTTCAGCAAAACCAGCACCGCCCGGTCGGCCTCCGCATCCCCCAGCTCATCCAGCAATGACCGGTCGAGGTTGTAGTACACCACATAATCCCGCAGCCACAGCCGGACATAGCGGTCGATCTTCGGCTCGATCTCCCGATAGGAGAGCCAGAACGCCTTCAGGGTACGGAATCCCTCCTCCGGCGATTTCACGCCGATGCCGTTCAGCAGTTCGTAGAGGTAGACGAACACAAAGGAGAGCGACGTCCGATTGATTTCGCCGCGCCTGATCCGTGTCCGCCACGAAAAGTAACCGCGAAGCTGCGCGTCGTTCATCGCCTGATAGGTCGGGAAATAGCGGACGAACTCCCCTCTGTAGTCGAAGTCGTCCTCAAAATCCTCCATGAACTTTCCCTGCTTGCAGAAGATCAGCGCCTCCGCCTGCTGGTAGATGCCGTAACTCAGCGCCAGCTTCCGCATCCGGCCATACTGCGGCGGCAGGCAGCTCGCCAATCGCTCCGGGCTTCTGCGGATCGGTTCGTCACGATAGACTCCGGCCAGAACCGCCTCGCCGGGCACTCCGTCTTGCTCCATTCCGTTCACCCCAGATACTCCGTCCTCCGCTCATGCGCTTCAACCCGCATCACAATGTTTCATATCTTACAGTCTGAACGCGAATTTTCAAGGTTCCGACGGGAAAACATCAGAAAAATCCCCATGCCGCATCGCGTGAATAAGGCTAGCCCATTTTTTCAAATAAACTAGTTTATTTATTAAAAATTAGTTTTATTCGCTTTTTTTATAGAACCTCCCTTGACAAATATGATTTTATTTGTCATAATATATAGAAAGAAAACGATCCAAAGAACAAGGCATCGCATAAAAAAACTGGTTTTATTGACTGCGATGCCGCCGGCGTCGATTCCGGGTGCGGCAATCGGCGGATCACGGCAATCAGGGGAATCCGGCCATGATAAAAGAGAATTTCGTACCGAAATACCAGAAGATCATCGACGACCTGCGCGAGAATGTCCGCTCCGGCGTACTCGCTCCCGGTGAACGGCTTCCGGTCCGCGAGGAGCTGATGCAGCAGTACGGCGTGACCCGCGCCACCGTGAACCGCGCGATGGCCGAGCTGCTGCGCGAGGGACTGCTGGTCGCGACGCCGCGCGCCGGAACTTACGTCGCCGAACGGAACACCGGCGACGAAGTGGCGGTGGTGGTGCACAGCACACTGGTGATGCTGCACAAAATGGACTGGACGATCGCGTGCAACTACTATGCGATGTTCGGCCGCCTTTTCCAGCTGCTGCCGGAAAACGAACGCAAAATCCTGAATATGGAGGAGGTCAGCCGCAACCCGGAGATTCTCCGCCACTACCGCCGCATCCTGTGGAACAACCTGTCGCAGGAGGATTTTGAAAACGCGGTCAAGGCAGTCGGCGACCGGAGCCGTTTCCTGCTGCTGAACCGGTACTATCCGGACTGCGACTTCGTGTCGGTCAACCACCGGCAGGCCGCATTCGACCTCGCGGAGACCTTTCTGTGCAACCTGCCGGAGAATGCCGCGGTCGGCCTGCTGGACATGCCTTACGGCCGCTATCTCTCCAACCGCTTCGTGTGGCTGGAACGGCGCGCCGGCTTCATGGACGCCTGCGAGAAACACAACCGCTTCTGCCGGGTGCTCGAACTCCGGCAGGATGATTACGAATACAACCAGCTCCAGCTTGGCGAATTCGACCGCCGCCGACCGGCGGGGGCTCCCGGCGTGCTGCTGTCGCCCTCGAACGAAACCACCGGTTTCATGCTCGGTTTCCTGCGCAGCCACAACTACCGGTTCAACGAGGATTACTTCTACGGCGACTTCGACAACGAAGGTTCGCTGAACCAGCACGGCATTGCGATTCCGAGCGTGCTGGAGGATTATGCGCAACTGGCGGAGCTGGCGTACCGGAACCTCGACAACCGGGGCTGCCGGCTCTGGTGCCGCCATACGATCGTAAACTCACCATTCACCAACTGACAGAAGGATATGGAACATGAAAACATGCAGACGATTCACGTTGATTGAGTTGCTCGTAGTAATAGCGATCATCGCCATTCTCGCTTCGATGCTGCTGCCGGCGCTGAATCAGGCGCGCGGCAAGGCGAAGACGATGCAGTGCGTGAACAACTTCAAGGATGCGGCTCTGGCGATGTCGCTGTACTTGAACGACAACCGTGAAATGTTCCCGCGCTACAATGTCACGGCGGCGAATGACAACATGGTCTGGGCGGCACGGCTGGCGCGGGGCGGTTATTTCAAGACGGGGCGGGCGATGGTCTGCCCCGGCGAACCGCAGGTCCTGACCAACGGCACGGGAATGGCCGCGGCAATGCAGCAGGACATCGACAAGCAGAACTTCTTCAACGGTTCCGCCGGAACCAGTTTCTACTACGTGGCGTTCGGCTACAATTACAGCTATCTCGGGGAAGCCGCCCGCGACAAATCGGGAGCGATCATCTCCAAGCCGATCTCGGTCAATTTGTCCAGGGTCAGGAAGCCGGGCCGGGTGATCCTGTATACGGACAACCGCGATCACAGCATCAACCGTTCGATATACTTCGTGGTGCCGAAACAGGGAACCACCAGCAATCAGGGTTTCGTATGGTCATGGCACGGCGGACCGGTCACGACGGCATGGGTGGACGGGCATGTGACCACGCCACGGGTGAACAACGCCAATCCCTACGTTTCCGCCCCGTTCAGGAACGGTTGCGCCGACGAGCCGGACAACTATTTCTCAATCTGGCAGTAAGGAGGAAAACACATGCTGAAGCAATGGATGGCCGGAGGCGTACTTGCCTTGGCGGCACTGCTCCCGGCGGTACAGCCGCCGACCGATTTCTCGATTCCCTCCGCCCGGAGGATTTTTGAAAAGACCCGGCAGGACGCCCTGAATTTCTGGACCCGCCCCGAAGTGGCCGATCCGGCGGGCGGCTACCGGCTGTGGTTCGACGCGGACGGCAACGCCTGCACGCCGAATCCGGCTTCGCCGGACGCCCCCGATGCGGGTAAGCCGATCCTGTCCGAATTGCGGGTGCTCTGGGCGCACGCGGTCGCGATTCCATGTACCGCCGATCCGGCGGAACGGGCGCGGCTGCGCCGCCAGTACGAGCACGGTTTCGCCTTCCTCGACCGATACCGCGATCCGGCGACCGGGCTTTTCATCAAGGCCGTCGACGAAAACGGCAACCCTTCCAACCGCGACATCACCGCGATCACACAGGCGTATGTGGTCTACATCATGAGTGAGATCGCCGGAGAGATTTCCGACCGGCGCGCATTCGACCTCGCGCAATCCACCTTTGAAAAACTCGACCAGCTCGCGCACGACCCGGAACACGGCGGCTACTTCGAAGCGATCCGACCGGCGGCGAACCGCGACAAGAGCGTCGGAACCAACCTCCACATGGCGCTGGCGCTGGCCCGGCTGATGAAGGTCAATCCGACCGGCCCGGCGCGCGCCCGGCTGGCCGAACTCGTCGGCATCCTGACCTCCGAAAAGCTGCTGCATCCGGCTTCCGGCAACGGCTACATGCTCATGACCGCCGACTGGAAGCCGAAACGGACGCAGGCCGCCGCCGACATGCAGGTGCTCTACGGACACAACGCCGAACTGGTCTGGTATGTGCTGGAGGCGGCGGAGATGCTGCGGATTCATCCGGACGAACTCCGGCCGTGGCTGAAACGGGTTTCCGCCCCGATCATCCGCCACGGCATTTTCCCGGACGGCAAGGCGGCGATCTTCGGCCCCTTCGAGGGCGAACCGCAGCCGGTGGAGGTGCCGCGCTGGTGGACGCAGCTGGAGTTGATGAATATGCTGCTGCGCATGTACGAAGTCACCGGAGAGGCCGAATATTACGCGCTGTTTGAAAAAGCGGCGCGCTTCAGTTACGCCCATCTGGTCAATCCGGCCAACGGCGTCTGGTACGGCGGGGTGAACCTGAAAACCGGCGAACGTTTCCATCAGGGCGGCTGGGCGTGGAAGAGCGGGCAGCACGTGATCCGGGCGATGCGGCTGATGAGCGCTTCGCTCGACCGGCTCCGGGAGGGCTGGAAGCCGGTCCGGCGCTACAAAACCGCCGCCGACCTGCCCAGACGGGCGATTCAGGTGTCGCTGGGCTACCCCTACAATCACAACCGCTCCGCCGCCAGTCTGGTTTCCGAGGTGAAAGCGAACGGCTACGATGCGATCTTCCTGATCATCAAGGAAAAAGAGCTGCTTCCGAAAGATCTGGTCAGGACCGCCCGCGCCGCCGGGCTGCAGGTATGGGGCAGCTTCTTCGGCCCGGCGACTTTCATGCCGGATTCGCTGTTCCCGCCGGAGTCGGAAAATTGGCGAATGGAGTTCACCGTCAAACGCCCCAACCGCTACTTCTCCTATGTGCACAAGCCGTATCAGGAGTGGTGGAAACGTTATCTGGCAAGTTTTTACGACCGCAACGAATTCGACGGCTTCGTATTCTACGAGAGCCACTACGGCACGCGGTTCGGCAAAGGGGAGTTCTTCGGCGACATCAGCCCCGGCTTCATCGAACACTTCCAGCGCAACACCGGCCACTCGAAGTTCCCGAACTTCACCGATCCGGCCCACCCGGACTACTATAAGACCAACATCGCCCTCTACCGCGACTATGTCGAATACCGCCTGAAATCGATCAACGACTTCTACCGCGAAATCTGGGACGGCGAAGGCGGACTGCGCCGCCGTCACCCGGAGGTGATCTTCGGCAGCTGGACCATCGCACTGGCCGGGGACGAAACGCAGATGGCCGAAATGCGCGAAGCCGAAGCGCAGGACGGCGCACGGATGGTCGCCGGCACGCTGCCGGACTTCCACTTCCTGCAGTCGCACTGGCCGGACTGGATCCCGGAAAAGCAGACGCCGGAGTACCTGACCGGCTACCGGCCCTATATGAAAGCGGTCCGGGACGCGTTTCCGGGGCTGCCGCTGGCGGTGCAGGGAGATTTCGCGTCGACGGTGCCGTACCGCCGCACTCCCGGCTGGGAGAGAAAGTTCGAGAGGACCGCAAAGCGCGTCGGCTTCGACTTCACCGCGTTCTACGAATTCCACGTGCGGCATCAGGTTCACTTCGATCCGCCCCGCCCGGTGTCCGGCGAAGTGGACGCCGCCGGAAACGGCTGCGTGGTGTTCGATCAGGTGATCTCTCCGGAGTCGGCGAACACGCTGGAGGGGCGCGCCCTGACCGGCAACCGGAAACTCACCGGAGTCAGGACGGACGGCAATCTGCTGCTGTTCAACGTGGGAGGTCCGGTTTCCGCCGCGGAGGCGGTCACGGTGCCGCTGGCCGGAATCACCGACGATCCGTCGCTGCGCGTGCCGATGCCCGGCATCGGCACCGGCCGGGTCAATCCGGTTCCGCCGGAAACGCGAATCCGACTTCAATTCAAAGGAAACTGAGAGATGAAATACCTGACGATATTGCCGGTGTTCCTCGCCGCGCTGGCGCTGGCGGCGGCGGAAATCACGATCACGCCGGAACGGCCGGAAGCACTCTACCGCTGCGGCGAGGAAACCCAATACACCCTGACCGTGACGGCCAAAGACGGACGGCCGCTGCGCGCCGGCAAGCTCCATGCGATTTTCACCCGCGACTTCCGCACGCCGGTCGCGCGCCGGTCGTTCGATCTCGCGAAAGAGGAACCGCCCTACGTCGCGCAGGCCGCGCTGAACGAACCCGGCTTCCTGCGCATGGCCGTGATGCTCGAAGAACCGGGCGAAAAGCCGCAGTATAAAATCGCCGCCGCCGGTTACGAACCGGAAAAGCTCCTGCCCGGAATGCCGGAACCGGAGGATTTCATGCAGTTCTGGCGCGACGGCCAGAGGAAGCTGCGGGAAACCCCGGCCGACATCCGGCTCACTCCGATACCGGAATTCACCAAACCGGACCGGGAGGTGTACCGCCTGAGCGTCGGGACCCTCGACGGCCAACGCGTATACGGCTTCCTGACCATTCCGAAAAAAGGCAAGGCGAAGTATCCGGCGCTGGTCAACGTGCCGGGCGCGGGGCCGGGGATTTTCGCGGACGTGATGCTGGCCGATCAGGGCTTCGTGGTGTTGAATATGAATGTGCTCCCCTACCCCGTGCCGCGACTCGCCGGAGAGAGCCGCGCGAAATATGACGAATACCTGAAAGCGGGCGGCCACTACAAATTCCGGGGAGTGCCGGACCGCGACCGGTACCACTTCCGCAACGTCTACCTCGGCATCGACCGCGCGATCGACTATCTGGCGGAACGGCCGGAGGTGGACGCCCGGAACATCGGCATCTTCGGCTCCAGCCAGGGAGGAGGTTCGGCGATCATCCTCGCCGCGCTCAACGCGCACATCAAGGCGGCGGTCGCGAACGTCCCGGCGCTGTGCGACCACGGCGCTCCGGCAAAGGGGCGCGCCCCCGGCTGGCCGCTGTTCGCGGATGAGTTCAAAAACGATCCCGCCGCGCTGGAGATGGCACGCTACTTCGACGCGGCCAACTTCGCGGCGCACCTGAAGTGCCCGGTGCGGGTGATCGTCGGATTCATCGATCCGGTGTGCAGCCCGAGTTCGGTCTACGCGATGTACAACCGCATTCCGACCGACAAGAAAATCGTGAACGAGCCGCTGATGGGCCACGCGACCCGGATGAGTTACACGCGGGCGAAAGCGTGGCTGTTCGACCAGCTGACGCCGTCGCAGGTTCCCGGCTGGCCGGAATCGGTCGAGCTTGCGGTCGGCGACCTCGGCCTGCGGCTGGAAAGCCGTTCCTTCTGGACCCTCTACCGGATCGATTACAAGGGCGACCGCCTCGGCGTGGACCAGTGGGGCAGCCACTACGGCAATGTGTTCTCTTTCCGGGAGTACGGCTTCGTCGGCAGCGGACACCGCGAAAACGAAAATGAGCGCATTCTCAGCCTCGCGCTGGAGGTCGACGGCAAGCCGGTCGAACGCCCGGCGCCGAGCATCCGCGCCTCCGCCGTGAAGCTCGTGAAACGCTCGATGGTGCGCGGGCTGGAGGTCACCGACACGCTGGAAATCGCGGACAACCGGATCACCGAAACGGTCCATGTCACCTGCCGTTCCCCCGAACGGCTGGGCTACGCCTTTTTCTGCATGTATCCGTGGGCGACTTCGTTCACGCTCTACCGGGCGCTGGACGAAGGGACCGGCGGCAGCTTCACCGACAGCGGCGAATTCCTGCTGAACTCCCCGGCGCGGGCGGTCGCCTTGTTCAATCCGAAATTCAACAAGGGGGTGCTTTCGATCGTGGAAAAGGAGTGGCGCACCGGCCCCCGCCGCGAACAGTACCGCGACACCCCGGGCCGCTACCGCAAACACTACTCGCAGCTCCTGGCCGGAAAACGGTTCGAGCAGGGGCAGCAGTGCGAATTCAAAATGACCGTGATTCCCTACGAGTGCACCCCGGAGAACTGGGTCGCCGCCGCGGAAAAACTGGCCGGAAAGCGTGAAAAGAAATGAATGACCTCCTGAAACAACGGGCGCTGGATGCGGCGCTGGCCGGACTCGACTATTTTGTACGCAACCAGCTCACGGACCTCCACAGCGCCGACTGCGGCCGCTATCCTTTCATCGCGGACTGCCGCACCGGCCGGGCGGAGAGCTGGACCACCAGCTGGCTGACCGGCATCATCGCAAGCGTGATGCTGAACGGACATGCGGCCTCCCCCCGCCGCGGCTACCTCGAAAGCGCCGCCCGCGCGATCGAATACGTAAAGAGCCTGCAGAACTTCGTGCCGGGCAATCCGCGCACGTTCGGGGCCTTGCACGAGGAGACGCCGCAGGACCGCTGGGCGCATCCGCGCGACGGCCTGAGCGGCGCGCTCGGGCTGCTCGACTACGCCGAGGCGACCGGCGACGCCGAAGCGCGGTTCCGGGCGAAGGCGTTCGCGGACTGGTTCGTGTCGGTCGGGATGGAGAAGGGGTATCCGTACTGGACGCTGCGCTTCGACGATGCGGAATGGGAGCCGAAATGGTACGGTTCGTTCCACGCCGGCAGCGCCTACTTCCTCGGCCGGATCTACTCCGCCACCGGCGACGGGCGCTACCTCGACGCGGCGCTGACGCTGCTCGACTTCTACAACGAACGCCTGCTCGGCCCGCAGGGGGACATCACCGTGATCCGCGAGCACGGCACCCTGGAGAAGCTCGACGGGTGCGCCGATCCGGCGTGGGCTCCCGCCGGCTGGATCATGATGCACCGCTTCAACGACGACTTCGGCGCGCTGGCCAATCTGCACGCCGCCGAGCTGACCGGCGATGACAGCTACCGGCTGGCCGCGAGGCGTTTCCTCGCCCGGATGCGCGACACCCAGCGTCCCGACGGCGGCTTCGGCCCCGCCGAGTGGAGCCAGAGCATACCGAACGCGGCGGGCTGCATTTTGCAGGAGATGGTCGAAGGGCGCCGTCTCGGCGTATTGGACGAATCATTCGACCCCGCGATTGAAAAGGCGGCCGAATACCTGCTGGGGCAGCAGTTCCGCCGGGAGGGCGCGAAGATGGACGGCGCTTTCCACGGCATGTCGGGCGACTACACGGTCGACGCCGGTTCCTGCAACGCCCGCGCCGCCGCCTACGCGATCATGTCGCTGCTGAACTACGCCTCGGAGCGGACCGCAACCTACCGGGCCGGACGATGACGCGCGCCGAACAGACCGCCGCCTTCCGGCGGATCATCACCGAAACGCTCGACACGATTCTGGAGCGGACCGGCGACCGCCCGTTCCTCGACACCAAATTCGACGTAATCGACGGGCGGGACTACGCCGGTGCGGCGGAACCGGCGTTCCGCTCCGGCCGGACGGTCTATGCGTGGATTCAGGGGCGCGGCCTCGAAGCACTGGCCGGGCATCTGCACGCCGGTTTCGGCGACGCCGGGTGCATCCGCGCCGTGCTGCGCCGGGTCAGCTCCCGGCTGGAACGCATCCGCGCGGCCAATGGCGGCCGGATGTTCTTCATGATGTCGCCGGACGGAGTGTTCCTGAACGGCGACGGCACGCCGCGCCGCGAGCCGCTCCCCGGCGACGCGAACTACAGCGACCTCTTCTGCGCCAAAGGGCTGCTGCACGCCGCCCGCGCCCTGCAGGATGCGGCGCTCGAACGCGAGGCGCTGACCTACCTGGAGCGGACCGTCGCCGCAATCGGTGAACTGCGGTTCGTGACCGACCAGCAGCCGTTCGACCCGGCCAACCCGGTCGCGGCGCGGCCGGGCAAGGTGCAGCAGGGACCGTTCATGATCGCCCTGTCCGGCATCGCCGCCGCGGCGGAACTGACCGGCGATGTGAAGTGGCTGGACCGGGGCTGCCGGTTCCTGCGGCGCGTGCTGACGCTGCATGTGGACCACAGCCGGGGAGAGCCGGAGCTTTTCGAAGCGGTCCGCCCGGACGGAACGCCGTACCGCGAGGACGGCAGGCTGATCAGCGATCCCGGCCACGCGCTGGAATTTGCCGGGCTGGCGCTGAAGTTCCTGGCCGTATTGGAGAAGGCCGGACGCCCCGGCAGCGCCGCGGCTCTCCATGCGGACCGGATGCTGCTCGCGCGGCTGCTGCGGCGCCACTTCACGCTCGGCTTCCGCCCCGGCCCCGGCGGCATCGTGAAATCCTTCGACCTGATCGGGCGCTGCACGGTCAACGCCGATATGCCGTGGTGGAGCCTGCCCGAAACGATCCGGGCGGCGGCGGAAGCCGAAGCGGCCGGATGCGGCGATTTCAGCGACATAACCGGCGCGTGCGCCGATGCGCTGTGGAACCGCTTCACCAACGTGGAGCAACACTGCTTCGCGTACCAGACCCGGGACGCTTCCGGCAGGCCCGTCCGGGTAATCCCGGCGGTACCGGATCTCGACCCCGGCTACCACACCAACCTGAGCCTGATCGACGTATTGAAACTATGGGGGGAACTCTGAAATGGAAGTGCATTGGATCGACTGGAGCATCCTCGGCGCCCTGTTCGCCGGGCTGCTCTGGCTGCTGCTCTACTGCCGGAAATTCGTGCGCAACACCGCCGATTTTCTGGCCGCCAACCGCTGCGCGGAGCGTTACATCCTCGCGATCGCGTCCGGCATCGGCGCGGTCGGGGCGATCTCGATCATCGCCTTTTTCGAACTCTATTACAACGCCGGCTTCACGCCGGTGTGGTGGACGATGCTGTCGGGGCCGGTCGCACTGATCATCGCGATTTCCGGCTGGGTCTACTACCGGCGGCGCGAAACCCGCACGCTGACGCTGGCGCAGTTCTTCGAAATGCGCTACAGCCGGAACTTCCGGGTGTTCGCGGGCATCCTGATGTGGATTTCCGGGCTGCTGAACTACGGGATTTTCCCGGCGGTCAGCGCGCGGTTTTTCCTGTTCTACTGCGGCTTCCCGGAGTACGTGCGCTTCTGCGGCGTCCCGGTCGAAAGCTATGCACTGCTGCTGACGCTCTTCATCGGACTCGGCGCGGCGTTCGCGTGCTTCGGCGGGCAGATCGCGATCATGGTCACCGACTTCGCGCAGGGGATGTTCTGCAACGTGGCCTTCCTGATCCTGATGGTGTTCTTCCTGTACCAGTTCGACTGGAACGACATCTTCACGACCATGGCCGCGACCGCCCCGGCGGGCAAATCGCTGCTGAATCCCTTTGACACCATCGCCAACAAGGATTTTTCCGCCTTCTACTTCCTGATCGGCATCGTCGCGATCTTCTACACCTCCGGCGCGTGGCAGGGCAACATGGGCTATACCGGAGCCGCCAAAACGCCGCACGAAGCGAAGATGGCGGCGCTGCTCGGCCAGTGGCGGGGGCTGATCCAGGGGCTGCTCTTCATGGTCATCCCGATCTGCGCCTACCTGATCATGAACAACGCCGCGTTCGGCGACATCGCCGCACCGGTGAGAGCATCGCTCGAACACGTGGAGGGCGCGCAATTGCAGAAACAACTGCTCGTGCCGATGGTGCTCAAGCAACTGCTGCCGGTGGGCCTGAGCGGCATATTCATCGCGGTGATGTTCGCGGCGATGCTGAGCACGGACAACACTTATATGCACAGCTGGGGCAGCATCTTCATTCAGGACGTGGTAATGCCGTTCCGCAAGCGTCCTTTCAAGCCGGAAACGCATATCCGGCTGCTGCGGCTGTCGATCCTCGGAGTCGGCGCGTTCGCATGGCTCTTCAGCTACTTCTTCCGCCAGACCGAATACATCATGATGTGGTTCGCGATCACCGGCGCGGTGTGGCTGGGCGGAGCGGGCGTCGTGATCATCGGCGGGCTTTACTGGAAACGCGGCACCACCGCCGCCGCATGGACCGCCCTGATCATCGGTTCGACCATCGCGGTCGCCGGAATCCTGATCGAAAAATACGAGTGGCTGCGCCCCTTCGACTGGATGACCCGCGAGGAAGGCAAATTCATCTGGAACGGGCAGATCATCTACTTCGGCGCGCTGGTGATTTCGACGCTGAGCTACATCGGCATCTCGCTGGCGGGGCGGACCCGCTTCAACCTCGACCGGATGCTGCACCGCGGCAGGTACGACACCGCGAACGAGCACATCGAAACCGGCTTCAAAGCCAACCGCTGGCTGAAAATGCTCGGCCTGACCGGAGAATTCACCTTCACCGACCGGCTGCTGTTCTATGCGAACATCGCCTGGAGCGCGGTATGGCTGGCGGTGTTCGCGGCGATGACGCTCTACCATGTGTGCGTCGGGATTTCCACGGCGGGCTGGGTGCTCTTCTGGAAGATCTGGGTCGGCATCTCGTTCGTGCTGGGCGTCGGCACCACGGCCTGGTTCCTGGTCGGCGGTTCGCTGAACATCCGGGGATTGTTCCGCAGCCTGCGCGAAGTGCGCTCCTGTGACGACGACGACGGCCGGGTGGTCGACGGCCGGAACGCCGGTGAAGGCGAAGAAGCCTGATTCACCTGAAACGAGCCTGAACAGTTACAAAATTCGCCTCCGGTTGCAATTTTCTAAAATAAGATTATATTCTTATTTAGAGAGGACAATTGCCAACAGGAGGAGAATTATGAAGAAAGTCGTAGTCATCGGCAGCACCAACACCGATATGGTCGTGAAATCGGAACGGATTCCCGTGCCGGGTGAAACCATTCTCGGCGGACGTTTTCTGATGAATCCCGGCGGGAAAGGCGCCAACCAGGCCGTCGCCGCCGCCCGGCTGGAGGGAGATGTCACATTCATCGCCAAAGTCGGCGACGACCTGTTCGGGCGGGAAGCGCGGGCATTGTTCCAAAAGGAGCGGATCGACACTTCCCATCTCCTGACCGATCCGGACAATCCCTCCGGAGTCGCACTGATCATGGTCGACGCGAAAGGGGAGAACTGCATTTCCGTCGCCTCCGGCGCCAACGCTTCGCTTTCCCCGCGCGACCTCGAAGCCGCCCGCAACGTGATCGAAGCCGCCGACGTGCTTTTAATGCAGCTGGAAACTCCGGTGGAAACGGTGCTGTGCGCGGCGCGCTGGGCCGCCGCCAAAGGGCGCACCGTAATCCTGAACCCGGCCCCGGCGGCAGCATTGCCGCCCGAACTCTTCCCATGCCTTGCGCTGATCACCCCCAATGAAACCGAAGCAGAACTGCTGACCGGCATCCGGGTCGACGACGGAACATCGGCACGCAAGGCGGCCGAAAAATTGTGCGGCATGGGGGTGAAAGCCGTGATCATCACGATGGGCTCGCGCGGCTCGTACCTGTACCGGGACGGCCGGGGCGAACAGATTCCGGTGCAGCCGGTCAGGCGGGTCGACACCACGGCGGCCGGAGATATTTTCAACGGCGCGCTGGCGGTCGGCCTCGCGGAAAGAATGGAGCTGCGGGACGCAATCGGCCTCGCCTCCCGCGCCGCGACGATCTCCGTGACCCGGATGGGGGCGCAGTCCTCCGCTCCGTACCGCCACGAATGCAAGTAAAGCGCGGAGGTGAACCATGTTTTTCGTCAAAGACTACGGCCTCGCCGTTTTTTTCTGCGTAATCACGATGCTCTGCTGGGGTTCCTGGGGAAACACCCAGAAACTGGCCGGGCGGAACTGGCGCTATGAGCTTTTCTACTGGGACTACGTGCTCGGCGTTCTGCTGCTGAGCATTCTGGCCGGGCTTACGCTCGGCAGCTTCGGCGCGGAGGGCAGGAGTTTTCTGCCGGACCTGCGGCAGGCGGACTGGCGGTACATCGGCAGCGCGTTCGCCGGAGGCGTGGTGTTCAACGCCGCCAATCTGCTGCTGTCGGCGGCAATCTCGATCGCGGGGATGTCGGTGGCGTTTCCGGTCGGGATCGGCCTTGCGCTGATTCTCGGAGTGGTGGTGAACCATCTCGGCGATCCCCACGGGGACCCGGTGCTGCTTTTCTCCGGCGTCGCCCTGATCGCGATTGCCATTCTGATGAACGCATTCGCGTACAAACTCAAGGAGAACGGCAACCGGAAAGTGCCGATGAAAGGGATCGTGCTCGCGGTGGTCTGCGGCGTGCTGATGGCGTTCTTCTACCGCTTCGTCGCGGCCTCGATGGATATGAATTTCACCGCTCCGGCGGCGGGAAAGCTGACGCCTTACTCGGCATTTTTCATCTTCGCGCTCGGAATCTTCCTGAGTACTTTCATATTCAACACGATCGCGATGAAAAAGCCGGTTTCCGGCAAGCCGCTGCCGCTTTCGGCCTACTTCCGCGGCGGAGTGCCGATCCACTTCGTCGGGCTGCTCGGCGGCGGCATCTGGGGGATCGGCAACGTGCTGAACCTGATCGCCGCCGGCAAGGCCGGCCCGGCGATCTCCTACGGACTCGGACAGGGCGCGACGCTGGTGGCCGCGCTGTGGGGAATCCTGATCTGGAAGGAATTCAAAGGCGCTCCCCGCATCTCGCACGCGCTGAATATCGGCATGTTCGTGGTTTTCCTCGCCGGCCTCGCGCTGCTGATCAAAGCGGGAGCCTGAACCGCGTCCGCCCGGCCCTACCGTCCCGCCGGCAGGTATCTCACCGAATCCCCGCCGGGCCGGATTTCGATCAGCCGCCGGGCGGCCAGTCCCTCCAGCAGCCGCCGGCACATCGTATCGCCCATGAACGGATGCTCTTCACAGGCTCCCGCCGCCCGGAATATTTCGGGGCCGGAGCGTTTGCCGGAGCGGATGATTTCCAGCAGTTGCCGTTCGCTTCTGCCGAGGCCATCCGCTCCGGGAAACTCCTCCCGGTATCGCGCCAGCGCCTTCGCCAGAAATGGAAAGCGGCCGGCGCCTTCCCCCGCCGGAAAGCGCCGGAGTGTTTCTTCGCCTTCCGCCACCGCCTCCCATGCGGAGGCGAAAAGCCTGAGATCCGCCCCGGAGAGCAGACGCGCCTCGGGCTTCTTTTCCACAAACAGTTCCGGATGCTCCCCCCAGACCACATCCTCGCAGACCAGAAAAACGCGGGCCGGGGTATTTTCCAGCAGAAAGAGGATCCGCGACAGCATGATCTGGTCGTACATGCAGGCGTCAAACCATAAAAATACGGAATCCCGGCCGGACAACCCGGCGACGGTCTGATCCATTTTGCGCAGTTCGGCGAGAATTTTCTCCCGGTCCAGCTCCGGCATCAGCCGGTGAAGTTCTTCCGCGCGGATCCGCTCGAACTCCTCCGGCGGCACGGCTTTGCCGGGAATCCTTCCCTCCAGATAGTTCTCGCGCCAGACCAGCGCCGCGGCAGTTCCGCCGGAACTCCGCCAAGCCTCAAAAGCACAATCCCCGTTGAAGATATGCAGCTCCATAATCCCCCCGCCTCCCGTTACACTCCCACTCCGAAACACCGGACCGGAAACATGATCGTGTGAAAAAGCAGCTCGAAAGGAGCCGCCCCTCCTTCGCAGATGTTCGCCACACCGGAGGAAAGCCCCCCCAGCGGCAGTCCGAGCGTACACTGCACCACTCCCCACGGGATGTACAGAATCTTGAAAGCCGCCATTCCCATCTGCGCAAGCCCCTGCGCCCCGCCGGCAATTCCCTGAATCACATAGGGCTGCGCCGTCTCGGCCATGCGCATCGCGGCGGGAGCGAGGATCGCGATGGTCACCGGGTCGATCGCCTGCGCCTCCGGAGCGGGGGCGAACCAGCCGGTGACGGTCGCCAGCGTCAGCAATGTGATCCATATCGTCTTGCGCATTCCGTTCTCCGCTATTCCGCGCGCAGAACCGTGATCGGATTCTGCTGGGCTGCCTTATAAGCCGGATAGGTTCCGAAAATCACGCCGACCAGACACGAGATGACCAGCGACAGCGCGATGCTCCAGATCGAATAGACGGTCGGCATGCCGCTGTAGTAGGTGATTGTCCGTGCGATTCCGACGCCGGTCAGGATGCCGAGCACTCCGCCCGACGTGGTCAGGAACACGGTTTCGATCAGGAACTGGAGCAGAATGTCCGACTTCTGCGCGCCGAGCGCGCGCCGGGTTCCGATCTCCTTGCGGCGTTCGAACACGCTCGCGAGCATGATGTTCATGATGCCGATGCCGCCGACCACCAGTGAAATGCTGGCGATCGACCCCATTACGATCGTGAAGATGTTCTGCGTCTGCTCGCGCTGCTTCAGCAGCTCGAACGGAACCACCATGCCCCAGTCCTTGGTGTCGGAATGGAGCTTTTCCAGATAGCTGGAGACACGCTTGGCGGTATTGTCGATATACTGGGTGTCGGCCACACGGATCAGGAACAGGTCGTATTCAACCCGCGTGATCTTGTACTGCCGGCCCTCCCGGTAGAAGGTGTAATCCTTGAATTTCGCCTTGGCCGTGCTCATCGGAATCAGGATCATGTCGTTCTGGCCGCCGATTTCCGGGTACTGGGTGCCGTATTCGTTGTTGAGGATGCCGACGATTTTGTAAACCTCGTCCTCGATGCGGATCGTGCTGCCGACGACGTTGGTGTTGCCGAGAGCGAAGAGCTTGCGCTTCACATTTTTGCCGATCACGCAGACATTCGCGTTGTTCTTGAAGTCCGCCGGGGAAAACCAGCGGCCCTTTTCAAGTTTCGCGGAAGAGTCCTCCAGGAACCGGTAGTCGCAGCCGATCAGCTTGAGGTCGGTGCGCTGCAATCCCTTGAGCACCTTCTTGCGGGCGTCGAACAACGCGGTGATCTCCTCGACGTTGTCCATCCGCGAAATATGCGTGGCGTCACGGTCGGTCAGGCCGAAACGCTCCATCACGCTCGCATTGTCCGAACTTTCGCTGCGGCTGTTGATCGGGGGGCGCTGCGAAAACACGATGATCTTGTCAATCCCCATCGCTTCGATCTGCGCCAGCGCCGACTGCTTCGCTCCTTCGGAAATCGCAAGCATCGCAATCACGCTGCCGACGCCGAAAATCACGCCGAGCGAGGTCAGGATCGACCGCACCTTATGCAGCAGCAGATTGTGGATCGACATCGAAAAAAGGTCGCGGACGAGCATCATCTGGCGGCCTCGCTTTCTTTCTTCTGCGCGGCGATTTCCCACTCGAACAAAGTATTGTCGATGCGGCCGTCGCGCAGGCGGATGATCTTGTCGTAGTGCGGTCCCAGCGACGGGTTGTGGGTCACCATCACAATGGTCACTCCCTGCTCGCGGTTCAATTCGTGAAAGAGCTTCATGATCTCGTTGCTGGTCTTTTCGTCAAGGTTGCCGGTCGGTTCGTCAGCGAGGATGAAGGCCGGGTTGTTGCTCAGGGCGCGCGCGATGGCGATGCGCTGGCATTCGCCGCCGGAGAGCTGGGTCGGGCGGTGGCCGAGACGGTGGCCGAGCCCGACCCGCTTCGCCAGGTCCAGCGCCCGCTTCGAGCGGATCCGCCCCGGCACCCGCGCATAGAGCATCGGCACTTCGATATTCTGCTCGACCGTCAGGTGCGGAAACAGATTGAAACTCTGGAAGATAAAGCCGATTTTCAGGTTGCGGATCGTCGCCTGTTCCACATCGGAGAACTGGCTCACTTCGATATCCTCCAGATAGTACTGGCCGCCGGTGGGCACGTCGAGCATGCCGAGGATGTTCAGCAGCGTCGACTTGCCGGAACCGGAGGTGCCGATGAAGCCGACGAACTCTCCCCGGCAGACCGTCGCGTTGATCCCCTTCAGCACCGGGACCTGCAATTCGCCGGTGATGTAGGTCTTCCGGATATCGACCAGGCGGACGATATCACTGCTTTTCCCGGATTCGGCCATTACTTGGAATCCTGCTTTTTCTGGTAGGGCCGGTACAAATAGACCACGTCGCCCTCTTCCAGGCCGCTCTTGATCTGGACGAAGTTGTCGTTGGATTCGCCGATCTCCACGTCGACCTCCTTGGAACCGGTCAGGCCGGCCACGTAGACATAGAAGCGGTCGCTGTCTTCAAACACGGCTTCCACCGGCACGAAGAGCGTCTGCGGAATCGTCTTGGTGACCACGCTGATCTGCACGCTCATGCCGTTGACGAGGCGCGGCGACTGCTTGTCGAACCGGATCTTCGACTTGTAGATTTTCGGCGAGGAGCTGTCCCAGTTGACCAGGTTGACCGGAAGCGTGTCGATGTGACTGATCTGGCCTTCGAACTTTTCTCCCGGCAGGGAATCCGGGGAAATCACCGCGCGGTCGCCGATTTTCAGCTTGGAACGGTACTGCTCCGGCAGGTCGAAGTCCACGATCAGGTTGGACATTTCCGGGATGGTGATCAGAATCTGGCCCTTGCCGACGTCGATGCCGGGCTTCACATCCAGCCGGCTCCAGCGGTTGTCCGGGTCGCCGTAGATCACGACGCCGTCCACCGGGGCGATCAGCACCATCTGGGTCATGTATTCCTTGTAACGGTTGAGCTGCTCATTGGTACGCCGCAGCCGCCGCCGCAGGTTTTCGATCGATTTGACCTGCTGGATCATCTTGGATTCGGTCGAAATCTTCGTCTTGCGCAAATTCAATTTCGCCTGTTCCAGCGCGTTCAGCAACCGGGTCATCTTGCTCGGATGGTCGTAGCGGCGGAACACCTTGCGGTTGTCCTCCGCGACCGAGAGCTTGTTTTCCGCCTCGTCGATCTTGGACTGCGCGGTTTTTAACGCATCGCGCTTTTTCTGATCCGCGTCCTCTCCGGATTTTACTTCGACTTCTGTATCGCGCGCATCTTCATATTCGCTGCGTGCATTGCTCAGGTTGGTTTCGGCCGTATCAATCGCCAGGTCCAGTTCATCGCGCTTGCTGGTCCGCTCGAACCGGCGGTACTTGCGCAGCGCGTCGTCCGCCTGCGAAAGGGCTTCCTCCGCCGACTGGAGATCCACCGCGTTGGTGCTCTCCTGAATCTTCGCGTTTTCGCGCGCCAGGTCGAGCTCCTTCTGAAGATTGAGGGCCTCGATTTCAAGATCCTCAATCTTCTCCTTCAGGCTGTCGGTTTCAAATTTAGCCATCACGTCGCCGGCTTTGACCTTGCTGTTTTCGTCGATGACCCACAGCAGCTGGGTGCGGTAGTTGGCCTGCAGCGCCAGCTTGTGCTTTTTATTGGCGTTGATGTAACCGCCCTGCATCAGGCCGATCACCAGGTCGTCGCGGCGCACTTTGTAGGTGCGGTCCTTGTCTCCGCCGTCCGTCGCCAGTTTCTTTTTGGCGGCGGCGTCGGCGGCCCTCTGCCGGGGAACATACCAGCCCCAGTAAGCTCCGGCGGCGGCGCCCAGAATGACCAGCGCCGTCACCCAGGTGGTGATTTTTTTGCGCTTGAACTTCATTATTTCGCCTGTCCGTTGGTTGCGGCTGCCGCCGGAGCGGTCTGCGTGTTCTTTTCTTCAGCCGGAGCCGGTTTCGCGTCCTGAGCCGGTTTGGCCGGTTCTTCCCCGGCCGGAACCGCCGCCGGAGCGGCCTCGGCGGGCTTGGCCGGTTCGGTCTTTTCCGACAGCGGCTGCGGCCGGATCATCCCCGGAGTATTGGGATCGACAGGTTCTGCCGGCACTTCGGCGGCATCGTCGGACATGCGATCCATGATCGGCGTGTTCTTGAAAGCGGCGCGGCGTGCTTCGGCTTCGCCGGGCTGGGCCTCCTTGAACTCCTTGACCAGCTCCTTCGCGGAGGTCTCGCGCAGCGGAATCGCGTCGGAGTACTCGATGATCTTGCCGAGCGTTTCGCTGACCTTGGCGGAACGGTCCGGATCATAGAAGACGCCGTTCGTGACCTGTTCCGGTGAAATGATATGAATTTTCAGAAAGAAGATCAACTGGGTCACTTCTTTGCTCAGGTTCTTCCCGGTGAATAATTCTCCGATCAGCGGCAGGTCGCTGACAATCGGGATCCGTTGCTGCGACAGGGAGTTGCGTCGATTGTAGAGGCCGCCAAGCATTACGACCTGCTTGTCCTGCATCCGCAGGTAGGTTTCGACACTGCGCGCGGAAATCACCGGCACCGGATAAGAGGTGCCGCTGCCGGCGGAAACATTTTCATAACGGACCACGTTCGACACCTTCGGGTAAACCCGCAACGTCACATTGTCGCGGTTGATCATGCTCGGCTCAACTTCCAGCGTCACGCCGACATTCTTGAATTTGGTGCTCAATGAAAGATTGTTTCCGGAAGTGGTGGCTTCCTGAATCGGGATCTCCTCGCCGGTCACGATCCGGCTGACTTCGTTGCGGGAGATCAGGATGTTCGGCGAGGAGAGCACCTTGGCGTCCTGCGCGGTCAACAACCACTGGAACGCTATGTTCATATTGTCTTTCTTGCCGGTGATCGGACTCCAGTTGCCGCCCATGCCGGTGGTCGGCTGGCTGGACTGTCCGGGGACTTCGGTCGTGCCGCCGATCGTGCCGCGTCCCTGATGGCTGTAAGTGATCGAAAGATTGCGTTGCATGCCCTCGCTGAACAGTACTTCCACGACTTTGGCTTCGATCAGAATTTGTGCGGACGGCACATCCATCGCGAGCATAATGGTGCGATAATTTTCGACCGCGTCGGTCGGACCGCTCAGCACCAGCACATTCTGCTCGTCCAGCGGCTCCACCAGCGTCGCGCCGGTGATGATGCCGTCGATTGCCTTGAAGAGCTGCTTGGAGGAGGTAAAGCGGGGGCGAAAGACCAACGTGGAGCGGCCATCCGTGCCCGGGATGATTTTCGCATACGGTTCTTCGATCGGTTTGGAAGCGGCGGCCACCTGCGGAGCCGGCGCGTCATCGGCAAAGAGCTCGGTCAATTCCTGCATCACGGTGCGGACGTTCTCCTTGCCGCGCGCAATATCCTCTTCCGTCCGGACCACAAGTTCCGGTTGCCGGTCGACCGGCACAGAGACATCGGAGGCGAACAGCGAGGAAGCGGTCAAGGCGAAAGCGGAAGCTACGCCTCCGGCCGTCCGCACGGAGAATGGACTTTTCCGTAAGAACATTGTCTGGAACCCTTTTGTATTTTTGTGTGCATTAAATTTTACCATGTTTCGAAACCGAACCGTTACCGCCGATCGCAACCCCCGCCGGATCGCCGCCGCCTCAGGGAAAGCCCCCCGACTTATCCCCGATTGTAAGCAAAACAGTTATAAATAAACTGTTTTGGAACGTCGTTCATGAAACCTGATTATTTGGAACTTAAGGCAGTAATATAACCGGTGCAGCGTCATTTTCAAACCTTTTTCCAGCCGGTTTTCGATTTTTTTGCAACAAAAAAAGTTCATCGGCGGAATAGAGAAAAAAATCTCTCCGGCGGGTCTTGGCCGGTATTATGTGGTTTTAGGCTAACTTGCCGACAGGAGGTCATTTAAATACGGGAAAACACAAAAGAAAGAATAAAACGGAAAAACTCCCCCATCCCCTGTGCGGGGGAGATGGGGGAGGCGCGAATCAGCCCCGGTTGAGACGGCGGCAGCCGTTCAGCAGCGGCGCAAGCAGCTGCATCGCCCTGGGAGCGATTTCAGGAGGGGCCGAAATGGGCAGCTCCGCCCAGCTGCGACGTCCCAGCCCGGAGATCTCCTCGGAAATCAGCTGCGGCTCCGGCGGGCGGGGCGGATGACGCAGCTGATGAAGGGCCTGTTCAAAGCAGGCGTGCTTCAGTTCAGGCCGGGTCAGGTCAAGCTCCGGCGCGTTCAGCAGGGCCGCGAGAGCGCGCTGTGCCGAAATCAGCGCCCGGCGCCTGAATTCGGGCTGATGGCCGCTCCACTCGTCGCCTTCGAGTCCGTCCCGGAAATAGGCGTCGGCGGCGGAAGCCAGTTCTGCGATCGCTTCAATCATGATCGCTTACTCGGCGGCTTTCAGCTCGGCAAGTGCGGTTGCGCTCGCCTTGAGATTCTTGATCCGGCACAGCCGCTGGGCGGCATTGCGGAACACGAAGGTGAGTTCCCCGAGCGCCATGCGCTTGATGCCGTCGAATCCCTTCGGGGTCGCATCGGTATCGGTGATCGACCGGCCCTTGAGGCTGCTCATGCCGAAACCGGCGGGATCGATCACCCATGCATCGGTATCCGGCATGTCCGGATCGGCCATGATGGTCATGCCGCGGCCGTTGATCTCGTTGACCACCAGAGCGACGTAAGCGCCGCGACGGTCATCGGAGCGGACGATCTGCAGGCGGTTCTTATACTCGTTGGAGAGTACGCGCGCCTGTCCGGGCGAACAGAGAATCTGGGTCGGATCGCCGCCCGCGCCCATCACCGCCTGTGCCGCGTCATTGATCGTCGCGCTGTCGAGGCGCGCCGACGAGCCGTCGATCGCGAGACCGCCGGCCTGGGTTCCGAAGAAGTAAAGGCCGCCAGCTTCGCCGCGCGCCGAAGCGGTCGCTTCGACCCGGCGCCCGAACAGGGCGACCCGGTTCAGGTCGCGGGCGAGTTCACCGAGCGCGAAAGCGGTCTGGCGGTTCAGCTGGTTGTCGGCATTGCCGAACACGTTGATCGCCAGCGCCGAACCGGACAGGATGATGTCCTTGCGGAAAATCTGACAGCAGTTGTAATTGACGCCGCCGGTGATGCCGGTTTCGTCGCCGTCGCCCGGATTGCTGCCTTCGGCAACCGGGGTGGAGACGATATTCAGCACATCATCCTTGGCCGGGGTGCTTTTGGCGGAACCGTTGGCCGCGACCAGCGCCACAGTGAAGGTGGTGTCGGTGACGGCGGTCACGCGGAACAGCGCCGAATCGTTTCTGATCACAAGCAGGGTGCCGATTCTGACCTTGGCCGCGTCGGCAGCCGAGGCGGTGACCACGCCGGACGCGACCGCGGTCGCGGTAACGCTGCGGCCCGCGATCTGGTCCTCAAGCCACTCGTGCTTCTGCTGCTGCGCCTCCTCGACGGGACGGAAGTTGGAAATGAAGCGCGGTTCGTCCTTGACCACGGTCGAGAGGATGTCGGAGAGGTCGCGCTTTTTGTTCTGGAAACTGTAGGTGTACAACATGGTGAAAATTCCTTTCTGTATATCGGGTTAAAACGTTTCCACACCGGGCGCTTCATCGAGCAGCCTGGCGATGGCTTCGGCCGGATCGGATGCCGGTGCGGCCGGTGCGGGAGCGGGGGCCGGCACTCCCGGTCCCGGGGTCAGGTCGAGCTTGAAAAAGCGGGGCGACTGTTCGCGCAGCTCTTTCATGAAAGCATCGGCGGCTTCGCCGGAATCCGGTTCGATACCGGCTTTCCCGCAGAGATACTCCAGGTAGTCGCGGTCGGCGAAGTTGTGTTTTTCGGCGAGCCGGTCGACCTGGCTGCGGAAGCGCAGGCGGTTCAGCTCCTGCCGGGCGGCGTCGCGTTCGGAGCCGGCGGTTTCAGCCTGTTTGCGGAGAGCGGCCAGTTCGGTTTCGAACTTTCGTTTCAGCCGTTCCTGCTCCGGCAGCGACCGGTTTTCAGTTTCGGCCAACTGCGCTTCCAGAAGTTTAAGGCGTTCGGCAAGCTCGGCGTTACGCGCCTCAAGTTCGCCGCTGCCGCCGCCAGGACGGCACGATTTGACGAATTCGATTTCGCGTTCGTCAAGCTCGCCGCCCGAGGCGGCTTTTCTGATGAGTTCCATCAGGTCCATCGGGTGGTCTCCTTTCCAAATGGTTCGTGGATCGTTGACGCCGCGGGCCGTTCCCGTCTGACCGGCCGCGCGTCATACTGGGAAATTTTGTCAACCTTTTGGAAAATCGGAGTTGCAAACGCGGAGACGCCTGTTATATTGCAGATAAGTTCCAAAGGGGAAGAGGGAGGTGTCCGATGTTCTGTTATCGATGCGGCAAAGCGAATGAGGACGACAACCGCTTTTGCAAGTATTGCGGTACAATGATCAGACCGCCGGCAGTGGTGGTGCCGGAGGATTTGAACTACTTCCCGCCAAATCCGGACGCATTGTGGGCGTATTATCTGGGGATAGCTTCGCTGCTCTGCGGCATTACCGGCATTCCGGCGATTGTCATGGGAATCCGGGGCCTCAGGTATGCGAAGCTGCATCCGGAAGCGCGCGGCGAAGTGCACGCGTGGGTGGGAATTATCGGCGGCGCCCTGACTGTCCTGTGTGTATTCATGCTTATTATTGGAGTGGTGATCAGCGCCTGCCTTTAACGCACGGAGCTGCTTGCCTGTTTTTGTCGGTATGCGGACCTGAAAAAAGGAGAAAGAAAAATGTTTTGTCCCAAATGCGGAAAAGAACTTCCGGCAGGAACTGCGGTATGCCCGTCCTGCGGAGGAAACGCCGGGAGCATCCAGCCGGTGAAGATCAACTCAGGTTTGATCGGTGCAATCATCGTGACGGTATGCTGTTGCCTGCCGTTCGGCATCGTCGCGATTGTTTATGCGGCCAAAGTGCCCGGCCTGGCCGCCGCCGGACAGATCGTGGAAGCGCAGGAAGCCGCCTCAAAGTCGAAAATGTGGTCCTGGATCGGTTTTGGTATCGGCCTGGTCGTGATTCTGCTCAATATTATTTTGCAGGTTGCAGCAAGCTGACGCGGAAGGCAGGGAATTGCGTTCCGGCATTTTCCGCATCTCCCGGACAAATCAGGCGAAGTTTTCGCGGGCGAATGCGATCTTTTCCGCGCAGGTCGGATGCGCCCCGGCGGGCAGAGATTCAACCAGCCGGAGGCGGGCAAGCAGGCCGTGGCCGTTGGCGATCTGGATCGCGAGGCCGGGGCGGGCGTTGAGTTCGAGCAGCAGCGGCCCGCGCTGCCGGTCGGTCGCGATATCCGCCCCGAAATAGCCCAGCGGAGTCATTTCGGCACAGCGGGCCGCAAGGTTGAGGTGTTCCTCCCAGTGCGGCACATGCAGCTCCGAAAACGCCGCTCCGGTATCGGGATGGTGGGTGATCGCCCGATTGTGCTGGGCGGCAAAAAGCGGATGGCCGTCGCGAATGCTCAGGCCGACGCCGACCGCCCCCTGATGGAGATTGGCGCGGCCATCGGATTCCTTCGTCGCAAGCCGGATCATCGCCATCACCGGATAGCCCCGGAACACGATCAGCCGCACGTCCGGCACGCCCTGATAGCTGAACCGGCTGTAGACATCCGAGAAATCGATGCAGCGCTCGAACAGCGCGTAATCCACCTGCCCGCCGAGGCTGTAGAGTCCGCTCAGGATATTGGAGATATGTTCATAGATCAGCCCGTAGTCGCAGACGGTTCCGTTGGGCTTGTAAAAATTGACTCCGTCGTGGCGGGTAAAGACCAGAATGCCGCGCCCGCCGCTGCCGTGGCCCGGCTTGATCACGAAATCCGGCACGTTTTCGACCAGTTGCCGGAACCCCTTGACCTGATACTGATACGCGATGCTGCCGATCAGGCCGGCGGTGGAGACGTTGTAACGGATCGCCAGCTCCTTGGTGCGGAGCTTGTCGTCCACGTCCGGATAGTCGGCGCGGCGGTTGTAGCGCATGATATAGGCGTGGTTGCGCTGGTTCATGCCGAGCACGCCCGCCTCCCGCAACCGGCGCGGCGACACGATCGGAGGAAGTTTCAGGCTGAATTTCATTGCTTCACCAGCGGTTGAAAACGCATCAGCTCGGTGAAGCGGTAGCCGGTGTAGGTGCCGAGCAGCAGAATCACGCCGAGGATAATCAGGTTCAGTTCCGAAAAAGTATAGAGCAGATATTGCAGATAGCCGCTCGCCAGCACCAGATAACTGACCGTCGCGGTCGCAAGGCTGGCGGCCAACTGCTTCAACGTGGTCACCGCGCCGTCCTCCTCCCACGTGGTCGAGGCGCGTTCGATGGTCCACGCGATGATGATCAGCGGGAAGAACGCGACTCCCATGAAGTCGGGCAGTTCCAGCAGGTTCGCGCCGATGCTGATCGCCTGCATCAGCAGAATCACCACCACCACGACCGCGGATATTCGCGGCACCATCAGCAGATTGAGCCTCGTCAGCCAGGCCCGGATCGCCAGCCCGATGGTCAGGATCAGCAGGAAGCTGATCAGGCCGGGCAGCAGCTTCATCTCAAGGAACGCCATCGCGATCAGCACCGGCATGAAAGTTCCCATGGTCTGGATGCCGACCACATTGCGGGTCACCACGATCAGCAGGATCGCCAGCGGCAGCAGTGCAAGGCGCTTGAACAGATTCTGCTGCGACGCGGGCAGCGAAAACAGCGTGAAGCCGCCGAGATCGTGCTCGCCGATAATATCGGCGCGGAGGCGGTTCAGCCGCTCCGCCCCGGCGGGCACACGGGTTACAGAGAAGCGGATCGAGGAATTCTTTGCCCCGGAAACTTCGAACAGCGAACTGTCCTTGCGCTGCAGTACCAGGAAATGCTCCGGCAGCCCCGGCTTGCCGGTGTTGGGCTGAAACACGTGCCAGTCGTTGTCATACCAGACATCGAGAAACAGCGTCGGCTGCTGCTGGATCTTGCTTTCGTTGAGAAAGATGCCGCGCAGCGGACGGGCGGGCCAGCCGCGTTCGGCGAGAATCGCGATCGCCGCTTCAACGGTGCCGGCGACGCCTGACTGCCGGGTGAAAGGCTGGCGTTCGACGGCGGAAGCGGTGCCGAGCGCGCGCAGCAGGGCGGTGACGAGGGCGGCCGGAGCGAGTTTGTTTTCCGGGTCGATGGCAGCGAGCATCGCTTTGCGGGCGGCGGCGACCTCATTCGGCAACAGCTTGGAATCGACCGGCGGCGGCGCTGCCGGAGCCTCCGCGACCGGGGCGCGCGGAATCAGCCGGAACCGGTATGAAACGGTCTGGCGGCCGGAGCGGGGCGGCAGTTCGAGCACGGCGCGACGCAGCCCGTTCTGCAGTTCAGTCCGGAATTGTTTTTCGCCGCCGGAGATCGGATCGACGCTGTAGCCGGAGGTCCGGCGGTCCGGCAGCGAGATGGAGATCCGGATCTCCTTGCCCGGCTCGGGATCGAATGACACCGAGGCGTCCGCCCGGTAGAAGAACCCCGCCCGGTTGTCCAGCGAAAAATCGAAGTAGCGCAGTTTCACGAAAAAGATCGCGGCAGCCAGCAGGAACAGGATGCCGACCAGCCAGTAAAGCAGGCGGCGGTGACGATTGTGTTCGGACATGGAGAGTTTCCTTAATTACAGGGTATTGTGGCGCGACGGATCGACGGCGGCCAGCCCGCTGATCACATTGCGGCCCAGCAGCACCGGATATTCGAATTTTTCACGGTCGGCAAGGGTGAATTCCCGTTCCAGCGTCAGGTGGCCGATCCGGAAGGTCAGCATCACCGAGAGCCGGGTGGTGGATTCCGCTTCATGCCGCTTGATCTGGACGGTGCGCGCGACCGGCAGCTCATAGTTCCGTTTCTCCTGCGAAGTCCGGTTGACCACCAGGAACCGGACCCACTTCTTGCCGTCGCGCTCGAAAGTGCGGACCTCGCGGGCATCGATGGAGCTGGTGGTCGCGCCGGTGTCGATCCGCGCCTCGAAAGGAGCCTTGAAACCGTCCAGATAAACCGCCTCGGTTTCGCCGATGATGCCGAGCGGCAGGTCGGTGACCGCCGCCGGACGCGGCGGAGCCTCCGGGACGCCGGAAACGGCTTCACGGCAGCCGGAAAGCGTGAACAGGACAACGGACAGCAGCAACAAAAGGACCAGGTTCATATAGTACTCCATGAAATAGAAAAAGAACACCGCAATTTCCTGTATATAAAATAGCGGTGTTCTGCTTATTTGTCAATCCGCCCCCGGAACGGCGGCGATGACAATCAGGCAATCTTTTCGCACCCCGGCGGCAAGGCGGTCAGCGCCAGGAGCCGTCTTCCCACTTCAGCGGGCTGAAGAACGTATTGCCGGAATACGACACATTCTGCACCGGCTTGTTCTTGTCGGTCAGGTGCCAGAAACAGCGCAGCGTCGGAAAGAAGCTCAGGATCGTGGAGTACCGGATGTCCTTGTACTCCCCCGTCTCCGTGCAGACGCCGTGGCGGATGTCCGACTCCTTCTTCGCATTCCAGCTCTTCGTTTTATCCGCATCCGTGCCGAATTCACACAACGCATCGCTGAACTCGTAGAAATAACTGATCTTATCCACCGCCTTTCCGGGATTGGCGTCCACGTCGGTGTTGGGATTCTGCGTCACCCCGGTGTTGCCCGGCCGGTCGTAGGAAGCATGATATTCATTGTCCTCGCGCGCTTTCCAATCTTTCGCGGCGGTGCCGGGGCCGTTGCCGTCCTTGGGGCAGTGATAACTCTTTTCGGCGCTCATATAGTCCGGATAGATCGTGGAAATCCACGGCGGCATCCGGTCGTTGAAATCCCCCCGGTAGGCGACGAAGGCAAGCCCGAACTGTTTGAGGTTGTTCAAACAGGCGGTGTTGCGCGCCTTGTCCCGCGCTTTGTTCAGGGCCGGCAGCATGACGCCGGCCAGGATTGCGATGATCGCGATAACGACCAACAACTCAATGAGTGTAAACGGCTTACGTGGTTTCATGAAGTTCCTCCTCCGTGATTGGATCCGTGGTCAGGCCATGTATGGTTTTTTCCCAGTAAAACGGTTTGGTGAAAATCTGGATGAATCCCTTCCATGCCGCGATGGAGATCAACAGCCAATAGAACGGCATCAGCAATGAAACCGGAATCAGGTAATAAAATTTCCGTTTTACGCATGCCGCCACCCCGATACCGATGAATATAAAATTGGCGAACAGCATAATCAAGGAGCCTACGAAAAATATTTGAGAAAAAACCGCCCAGAACGGGTCCTCCCCCTGCCCGTAATAAACCAGCGGCCACGCGCGGAAGCTCATGCCGCCCAGCCGGATTCCCTCGTAGGCGCCGCCGGGCAGGTGCGGCCCGACGATCTGGTCGCAGAGGCCGAGGCCGTGGGTGAAGCCGTGGATCAGCAGCCCGGCGTAAATCAGCAGCACGGTCCAGAAGATCAGGTTGGTCAGCATCATCATCGCACTGCCGCCGACCGCGAGGAATCCGCCGAAAGCCCCGTAAAGCCCCAGCCGCTTCACCGTCAGGAACGGATTGCGATAGTGGACCAGATGGGTCTGGATGAATCCCTTGACCCAGCGCGAACGCTGCCGGATCCAGTTCCAGACATGGGCGTTGGCCTCCTCGTAGGTCGTGGAATTGACCAGCCGGGTCTTGTAACCGCGCTCGTAAATGCGGATGCCGAGGTCGCAATCCTCGGTCACGTTGAAGGGGTCCCAGCCGCCGACCTCCCGCAGCTCGGCGGTGCGGAAGTGGTTGCTGGTGCCGCCGAGCGGCAGCGGCAGGTTGAAGAGCTGATAACCGGACAGCGTCAGGTCGAAATAGGTCGAATACTCCACCGTGAACAGCCGGGTCAGCAAATTGTGCCGGGCGTTGAAGTAGTTGAGCTTGCCCTGCACACACAAAACCTTTTTCTCCTGGTCGCGCCGGAATACGATATACGCTTTCTTGAGCTGGTCCGGCTCCGGCGCATCCTCGGCGTCGTAGATCACGCTGAATTCGCCGCGCGCCCGGCGCAGGCCGAAATTGCAGGCGCGCGGCTTGGTCCTGGGCGGCGCGTCCGGAACGGTCACCACTTCGCAATAAGGCGGCAGCCCGGTCCTTTCCAGCGCGAGGCGGGTTTCGTCGTCGTCGGCTTCGAGCAGCAGCTTCACGTCGAGCTTCTCCTTCGGGTAGTCGAGACGGCCCATGTTGCGGACGATCTTCTCGGCGATATTCGCCTCGTGATAGAGCGGCAGCAAAATGGTGTAGACCGGCAGCTCCTTTTCGTCGAGCGCCGCGACTTCCGCATCGGAGACGATTTCCTCGCCCTGCCCGAACCACGACAGCACCGCCGCGCCGCCGCGGAAAAACACCGCAGCCGCGTACCAGATCATCAAGTAGCCGGTCACGAAAAAGACAAAATAATCCCAGCGGAATTTCAGCAGGAACAAAAGCAGGAGTACGACCGCCAGATAATAGAGCCGCTGGCCGCGGCTCGACACCTGAATCGCAGATCCCCCCGGATTGCTCTGCACAAATTCCCTTGTAATCGGGTCGAGTTGTGTCAGATCGAATTTCATATGCGCTTAACGTATAAAGATAGCGTATAATTCGGATATCTCAAATAAAATACGTCGAAAAAAACGTTTTTTTTCTGTTACGAATCCAAACCGCCGCTTTCTCTTGTCAATACCGACGCATATGCCGACAATCATATTTGGCAGATGATGTAGCTTCCCCGACTTTTTTCACCTCTCAGAGCCAGCTCGGACCTGCAATAAGCCGGAAACCGGAATATCGATCACCTGAATGCCCGATTCCAGCCGGATGCAGCCGACGGGTTCCCCAAGTGTATTGAAGCAGCAGGCCTTCCGTGGAACGCCGTTCCACTCCACTGTCACGCGGGAGCTTCCCGATGCGTTGACCAGCCGGAACGCCTGTCCGGAGTGTAGAGCAACCGGAACAGTCAGGCCGGGCGAATAAAGCACCGTGATGCGGCTCCGGCAATCCTCCGCAGAAACCAGCGGATAGTTCCACTGCGGCAATTCAGGCTGGAATCTGCCGGACATCAGGGCAGGGCGGTTTTCACGCCAGAATCCCAGCCAGAACGTCAGCATTCTGCGATGTGTTTCCGGCAACTGCCTCATCCGGACCGAAATCTGCGGCACGCTGAACAGGACATTGAGAATCTGGGCCGCCGCCTCCTCCGGCGTTTCCTCCGGACTCCAGCAGACCATATCGGAGTGAACCGGCACCGAACCGCAGCACAGCCGCATGTCCACCGTGCGCAGCCGGTTGGAGATCAGGTCGTTTGGGCAGTCTCCCGCACGGAACAGGTTACCGCGGCGGCGCATCGCCGGCCCGAAGTACGGCTGGCGGAACTCAAGCAGTACATCCGGCCGGATGCGGTGCAGTTTTTCGGTGATTTCCAACAACAGGCATTCCACCGCCTCCGGTACGGTTCTGAAGTCCCGACCGGCATAATTCTCCGCTGCGGCGGGGTCTGGGCCGCCGGAACTGAAGCAGTCGATGAAATCCAGCTTGAAACCGTCCGGTCCCCATTCGCGCAGCGCCCTCTCGTAAGTGCCGGACAGAAATTCGCGCACCTCCGGGAAACGCGGATCAAGCACCCAGGCGCCGAGATCGTCGCGGCAATAGAGGTATTTTCCCCGGAACCGCTCGAAATTTCCGCTTCTGACGCCGATGAACGGCACGCTGTACCAGAGCAGATAACGCATACCGAGCGAATGCACCCGGTCGATGTGCCGTTTCATATCCGGGAAACGGCGCTTGGCCGGCTTCCAGTCGCCGCAGTACGCATACCCGCCGCCTCCTTCTTCGGTCTGCCAGCCGTCGTCGGTGATCAGCGTGGTCATCCCGGCGGCATGCGCCGGAACACATTCGGCCTCCAATTCATGGTCGCAGATATCCTGCTGATAAGCGTACCAGCTCGAAAAGACCGGTTCCCACGCCGCTTCCGGCGTCGGCGGCGGGCGGAATTCCGGCTGCGCCTCATACCATTCGGCCATCTCCCGCAGAACCTGATGAAATGGGAGTTTCCGCCGGTCGATCCGCATCGTAAAGCGGTAATGTTCCGACGGCGCTTCCGGACGGCTGAAGAAATCAATCCGGCAGCGGAGCATCCCGTCTCCCCGTACTCCCGCGGTGATTTTCAGCCGCCGTCCCACTTCAGAAAGCGCAACTGCGGCACTGTTCACGCCGTCCCCGTCAAAGAAGCAGACGGTCGGCTGCAGCAGCGAAAGGTCGGTCTCGAACGAGCCGTCCCAGTCCGGAGCCAGATACTTCGTTGCGCGGTCGGCCGCCGGAATCCAGCGCCCGACTGCGCCGCGGCGCGGGAACGTGAATTCCAATGTGAACGGTTCCGGCGCCGGCGGCTGTTTCGCCGTCATTTCCACGGTCAGAAGTCCGGTGCCGTCCGCTTCGGAAGTCAGATTCCACTTCGGCGGCGCCCAGGTGCGGAAGTCGCCTTCCAGCGAGTAACGGTCAAAAGAGAATTTCATTGTCGATTTTCCTGTATTTTTTCAGCGGAACTGCAGATCGGAATTCCGGCCGTCTTCCGGATTTCGCGGAGAACCGGTCTGACTGCTTGTCTCTGTTCATCACGGAAACGGCCGGTTTCAGTCATTCGCATTTCACTGTAAGGCCGCTGTCCCCGGTGAAGTAGAGGATGCCGTCGGAAACCGGCGGGAGCCCGGTTGAAGTCAGCCGGTTGCCGAGATGATCTTTGATCTCTTTTACAGTGCCGCGGATGCTCAGCTTCTCGTTTCCCGAGCCTTGAATGCGCCAGACGGCATATACCTTGTCGCCGTCCGGTTTGCTCCACGAGGCAAGGTAAACGCCGCCTTTTACTGAAAGTACCGGGCGGGTGGACTGCGGCGGACAATGTTCGGTCAGTGTTTTGTAGGCGTGATATGCCGGTTTCGGCGTCAAGTCCCTCTCGATGATGCCGAAATGGTGTTCGCGGGCGGGAATGTCGCCCATTGAGCGGAAAGAGTACCAGAATACCTTATCGACACCGGCGCTCAAGGCGATCAGGATTGTTCTGGGCAGGAGCTTCGCCTGAGTCTCACGGGAAACGGATTCCGCGAACTCGTTCCAGATGAAAGTGATGATGTTCCCTTTCAGATCGCTGTTGAATCTGTATATTGCGGCCGCCGGTGCGGAGTAGGTCCGGTCTTCTGAATATGCCGTCACGATGGGGATCAGCTCGTCGCCGTCCTTCAGATTCCGTCCGGAAAGAAAACGTGCCGCGGGACTGGGAAACGGGATGTCTTTGGCAAAGCCGGGAGCGATTTCCTGAGTCCATGTGCCCTGCGGCGCCAGAGGATTGGTCCACCAGGCTTCCCAGCCGATATGAAACATCTTCTGAATATCTTCGCCTGCCTGTTCCGATATGACGGCGTTGCCCTGTCTGACGAGATTGAAGTATAACGGGATTCCGCCGCCCGGAAAAATGAGAGTTCCGCCTTTTTTCACATAATTCAGCAGATCCCGTGCGTAAATCATCGGGAAACTCTCATTGGGCGGAAGCATCAGCAGAGGATAGCGTCTGGGCGAAAGTCGCTTAAGTTCCTTCAGGCTGATTTCACGGAATTCCCGGTTGCCGGAGAAGAAGTTTTCACGGTTGATGTTCAGTCTGTCGGTACAGTAACGATACTCCATATCCCGAATCAGGACAACGGGGATATCGTCCTTATCCAGATTCAGTTTTTTCAGAGCGGCAGCGGTAAGCGGCTTCATATCGGGCGCATCGGCGGTGGCGTAACCTGTTTCCGTCAGCCAGATTTTTTTGTCTTTCATGCCGTATTTCGCCATCCGTTCCCTTACGCTTTTCAGTTCGGCCGCGAGAGCGTTTTCCGGGAAGGACTTCCAGTAATAGGTATGCAGATTGACGATATCGACCGCTTCCGCGCCTCCGGCTTCCAATGTCTGCTCAAGGTAGGAGGAAGCACTTCCGAAGCCTCCGGTCATCACCATTGCACCGGGGCTGATCTGTTTGATTTCTCTGCCGGTTTCTTTCAGGAACGGGCCGTATTTTTCCGCTTTGGAGAATTCCGGGTTGAGATCCGGCTCATTCAATACTTCCCAGTGAGAGATGCGATGATAATGGCGAAGAACCGTTTTCAGGTAATTTTTCCAGCTGTCCATATGCTCAAGAAGGGGCGTTTCGCACCGGGGCAGCGCCCCGCCCAGAATCGGCAGGACGGCGATGCCGTTTTTTTCCGCTTCCCCGACGAGAGCATCCCAGCGTTCAAAATTCCATTTACCCTTTTCCGGTTCGAGCTGAGCCCAGTCCAGATCCGTTCTGACATTGCCGATGCCGGCCTGTTTCATCAGCACGAGTTCCTGCGGCATCTGTTCATATTCCCAGCGGTTCAGATGGGCGACTACGCCATATGGGTTCCCTTCGATAACCTCTTTTTCCCCGGCGCCGTTCAGAATGGCTCCCTGAAAAAATACGGCAGCCATGACAATTGCGGTAAATCGCATATAACCAAATCCTTCACAGTTTTTCTGATCTTCTGTTCCCGTGGCGTTCACTTACGGTATCACAAGTTGAGTCATCGCCTCCGTATAGGTCGCTTTGACGGGCAGCGTCGTATCCCAGCGCAGCTGCTGCGCCGTCAGCGAGCCGACATGCCCGTCCGCAAATGCTGTATTCGCTCTGTTGTTATGGAGCGTATGTATTCCATTGTTCCCGTCGAGGAAGTAGCCGGGAACCCACTGCAGATATGCCGAGCGCAGGTCTGTCCGCAGTGTGTCGGCAAAGAGAACCAGGCCGGAACTGTTTTTCATGTTGCCCAGCTTATAGCCGATGAAACCGCCTTGAGAGTCGGGGACGCTTACGACAAAATTGCCGTTTCTGGCAATATTGTCCTTCCAGCTGCTGTCGCTGTAACCGTCATCCCTTCCGCGATACATGCCGTATGTGAGCCAGAATTTCAATCCCGGATTTTCCTTGACACGATTTCCCGTTTCCGGATTCTGCGGACAGCTGAGGAGCTGCTCCGTGATATACTTGAGTTCAGTCAGCTGTTCTGCCCACCAGGGCTTGTTCAAAGCGGGAACGAAGCAGACAAAATCATTGTAATCATGTGCATAATACATCACACCCTTGATCAGCTGGGACTGGTTGTTGAGACATCTGCTGCTTTTCGCCGCGTCCCGCGCCTTGTTCAGCGCCGGCAGAAGCATGGAGGCCAGAATCGCGATGATGGCGATCACTACCAGAAGCTCGATAAGCGTGAAATCTTTCTTCATTTCTTTTACGGATGTTGCTTGATTTTGCATTTTTCACTCCAAGTTGCTTGTTGAGGATGCGACTTTTTTTTCTGAATGTTTCCGCTCCACCTCCTTTTCCGACGAATCCCCATCACTGAAAATAAACTGTATTCCGCTCAGCAGGCCATATGACTTCAGGCGCCGTTCCGATGGGCTTAAGTAGGAGAATTCCGATGGCCCCACCATGGAAACCGGTTCGGCGCCGAACGGCCCGAATGAGTTGCGCCTGCTTCCGTAAACGGTGATCTTCATCGTATTTCGTCCCGGCTTCAGATATTTGCCGAGGTTCAGCCGCTCCGGCTGCAGAAAGGCGATCTGAGGCTCGCCATCGTTTACGGTGAACCCGATTGCCGAGCCGCTCCATTGCGCAATTGATGGAAATACCGGTGTTCCAGCCGGTTCATGCCATTCAAAATCAAGACGGAACGTCATATTTCCGGAATAATACGGATACCCCTGAAGTCCCCAGTCTCCGGGACGCAGACTCCGGACCGGGGCGGTCAGCTCGTTTTCAGACACACCGAAATCCCCCAGCAGATAAACAGCTTCAAAGCCGCTCATCGCACCGCAGAAGTTACAGCGGAGTTCCAGAACGTTTTCCCCGTTCCGCAGCGCTTCCGCGGCAAGCGGCACGACCCCCAGCGAGGAATCGCACCACCAACCGGTCTGCCGGCATTCAACGGCCCGGCCGTTCAGCAGAATATCATACCGGTCCGCTTCCTCCAGGGCCAGCGACAGCTCTTCCGGGACATCGCGGCATTCAAACCGGAAACGCAGAACGACCCCGACGCTCCGCGAATTGTCCTGCAGTTTTTTCTGTTTCCACGGCTGAATCATCTCATGGCAGCGTTTCGGAAGTCCGAGGTGCTGCCGTGCCGCCGCATCCGCTTCACGGACATGCCCGTACTGAACGCATCCGGCATCGATGGAGTATTCCGCAAAATCAAGCGGCAGCACATTCGGTTCATCCGGCTGAACGGGCCACGGGCCGTCGGAAACGGAAAACCGCCGAACGTTCCGGGCTGAAACGGCGGCCGGCTTCCGCTGAGGAATCCCGTACTCTCCGCCCGCCAGAAAAAGCCTTGACTCCAGCCTGCTGAAACTGGTTCCGAACTCCCACCGGCCTTTTCTGTAAACGGCATTCACCGGCATCCGCTGTCCGGTCATCGGGTCCAGTTCGCACGGAGGATGTCCCGGTTCGCCTTTCCAGCGGATCTCCGCCAAAGGAACTGTCAGCGTCCGTTCATCGGCTCCTTTGGCCATCATGCCGGAACTCAGCGGAAGCGTACAGCCGGTATTGCAGAGAAACAGCCGCCGTTCCGAGCCGCATTGCACTTCGCGGCATAATACCGGTTCAACGGCGCGGCCGTCTTCATCCGTTACGGACACAGTCTGCACTGCGGCAAGCGCCGCGGGCAGATTCTCCGGCGTTGCGGGAATAAATTTCCGATAGACCCGCCGGGGTTCGGAAGAAGATTCTCCATCGGCAAATTCCGGTATGCGCCCCAGATGAAACACTTTGCCGCCGAGGTCGGCGAACTGCTCCAGCAGCCGAAGCGTTGTCGCCCGGATCGTCCGAAGCTCCGGCAGCACGGCTGCGGCATAGGCCGCATGGCGGATGCGGAGCATTCCGTCGCGGCAGCTTCCGAACTCGGCGATAATCGCTTCGTCACCGTAGTCGAAAGCCAGTTTTGCCCGCAGCAGGACATTGCGCAGCCGCGGCAGCCGGCGCGCCTCTCTTTCGCGGTCGCCGCGGTTGTAGGCGGCAAGGGGTTTCCAGAACCAGGTGGATTCAAGCGGGTGTACGACCAGAATCGGGCATACCGGTTCTCCGGAGCCGAGCATGAAACCGACGGTCGATGCATAGTCCTGCAGCATTTTCTCCAATCTGTACCAGGGGGACTGGTAGTGAATGCTCGGCGGATAGTCTCGCTTGGCCTCGCCTTGCAGGGTATAAAAGGCCAGATGACTGCAGAACCGGGTAATTCCCAACGCCAGCTGCCAGTCCATCGCCGCCTTCTGCGCATACAGCGGAAAATCCCAGCCGGTTCCAGCAAACGACTCGCTCAATATCTGCCGGCTTCCATTCTGATGCGCGGCGGAAGCGGTCTGGAGCATGGCGTCATAGACGAGATTGTGATCGCTCAGCACATCCACGCCGGGGATATCCATATGCCATACGAAACGCATGGCGGAGCCGCAGTGCGTTGTCTGGGCGACAACGTCTTCCTCGCCGAACACATGGCCGGTGTAAAGCAGATGGTGTTCTCTGCACCATTCGGCCGCCTGCACCGCGAAAGCGGAAACCAGAAGCTCCGTCCGGAGTTCGGCCATCTGCCAGCGCAGTTTGGAGCAGCTGCGTCCGTCAATTTCAAAGAACAGTTCCGGCAGACGGTCAAGCAGATTTTCACCATACCGCTGCGCGAACTTCTTTTCCATATCCTCCGTCCAGTTGGAGCAGTTGGGTTCATCGGAAAAAATACCGGGAACCGGACCGCCGAATCCGGTGCCGCACTCTTCCGCGTAACGCTCATGGGTCATCCTGATGAATGCTGACATCCCGTCCGCATTCATCATGTCGGAGAAGCAGCCCCCGTTGTTCCAGGAGTTCGGTCTGTCGAACCGGACATGAAAACGCAGAAACGATTCTCCGCTTTGCAGGCAATCCCCTTTTTCCAGCCGGCGGCAGCGGAACAGTGCCGTTCCGCGCAGCTCGCCGGCAAACCATGCCAGATCATTTTTCCGGTAGATCGGCTTTTCCAGCACGGCGACTTCAAGAGTACGCCGCCGGAAACGTCTGTTTCTGCCGATTTCCCCGCCGCCGGAACCGGAAGCGTAGCGATCCTCGTCATACAGCCATGCCTCCAGCCCCTGAATGCGCGCCTCATCAATGCAGGCGCGAACCGAATCGAACCACTCGCGGCCGAGATACTCCGTATTCAGGCCGCTTCTGGAATGCATGAAAAAGCCGGCGTACCCCATTTCACGGAAAATGCGGATCTGGCGGCGCAATTCTGTTTCGCAGAGTTTTCCGTTCCATGACCAGAACGGCAGGCCACGGTAATCATCTGCTTGCAATGTAGCATTCATCTTTTGGCTTTTTCCTGTGGTTATGAGGTTGGACGGATTTTTCTTTCACTGTTCCCGGAGGCGGCCGTATTATTTTTTTCTTGAAACTCGAAGACTCCGCCGGAAACCGGGAATCCAGTTGAAGCTGCAGCCTGCTTTATTGCAGAGAGTTCCATATCCGGCGGCATCGGTGCGCCGGAAGGATTTTTCTCCCTGACATACAATTCCATATGTGCATATTGTCAAATGGCATCCCGGCTCTCCGGCCTGATTCCCGATGTAAGAAGTTTTTATTTTCTGCCGACCGATTCGCGGTGAATCAGCCGGGGAAGAATTTTAATTGGCCGGACCGGAAGTTCCGGAGCGTCGATCCGGGCCAGCAGCCGCTTCACCAGTTGCGCCGCGATCTCCGGCAGATTGATGTCGAAAGCGTCCAGCGCCGGGTGAAAATAATCCACGATGAACGAGCTGTCCAGTGCAACCACCGACAGATCACGCGGCACTTCGACTCCCTGTTTGCCGGCGCTGGAAACCGCTGCCACCGCTTCCGTATCGCTGTGGCAGATCAGGGCGTCCGGCAATGTCCCACCGCAATTCCGGTAGAACTGCCCGAAGGCATCCTGCGGACGGCGGCTCCAGCTGGTCAGCTCGAAAATCCATTCCGGCCGCGTCGCCAGACCATTTCCGGAAACCTGTTCCGCAAAAATCCGGTTGCGCTCTTTCATGCCCAATATTCCGACCGTCCGGTGGCCGAATTCCGCCAGATGCCGCAGCGCTTCGGCGATCATCTGTTCATCGTCCGGGGAGACGCTGTCGTAAAGTCCGCCGCCGCCGTAGATTACGGCGGGAATCCCCTCCTCCCGGAACCGGGGTGAGGCGTCCCAGCTGATCACTCCGTCGATATTGCGCGAAAACAGCGCCCGGAGCGATTCCGCGTGCATCTCCTCAGGATCGTCGCCGCCCCAGAAGGAAAACAGGCTCGTGAAGCCGCGTCTCTTGATTTCCCGCTGCAGCTCAAGAGCGATGTTACCGTAAAAGCCGGTACCGGACATCGGCATCGCCACGCCGATGGTCGAGGACTTCCGCGCCCGCAGTTCCCGCGCCGCGGTGTTCGGCCGGTAGTTCAGCGCCTTGACCGCCTCGGCCACCTTGCGGCGGTTCTCCGGCGTGCTGTTGCGGTAGCCGGAATTGCTGATGATGAATGCGACCAGACTCCGCGAAAGTCCGCAGTAGTCCGCCACATCCTTGAGTGTAACCCGCTTCTGTCGTTCCGGCATCGTAATGTCCTTGCAATACTCTTGTAGATCGTTCTACATTAATTATACTACAGACGGCACGCGATGTCAAGAGCCAAAGCCGAAAAATTGAAAAATAATACGGCGAAGCGAATACGTCCGCCACGAAAAAAGGGAGCCTGCCATTGCGGGCAGGCCCCCTTCAGGGTTCGGCAATACGCTTATTTCAGCGAGTTCAGCAGGTCGAGGGTGCGCGCGAGCTTCTCCTCCATCTCGGCGAGCTTGAGCTTTGCGTCGGCGACCACCTGCGCGGGAGCTTTCGACACGAAACGCTCGTTGGAGAGCTTCGCCTTCGAACCGGCGATCCATCCCTCCAGGTCCTTCTTCTGTTTTTCGAGCTTGACCCGCTCGGCGGCGACGTCGATCAGGTCGGCCAGCGGCAGATAGACCGTGCCGAGTTTGCAGATCTGCGACGGGGCCGCACCGTGCTTCGCGAAGTCGAATTCATCCAGCGAAAATTCGATCGCTTCGGCGTTCAGCAGGCTCTTCAGCGAGGCTTCCTCCCGGCTCAGGAACTCCAGCGCGGCGGCGTCCACCGCCTTGATGTGGAATTTCACCTTCCTGCCGTCGGGCAGGTTGTAGGAGGCCTTCAGGAAGCGGCCCCCTTTGACCAGCTCGAACTTGCCGTCGATCCGTTCGAGTTCGGCGGGATCGGCCGCGGCGCAGGAGTCGCTTTCGGGATAGGGTTCGTACATGATCGAATCGCCCTCCGCGACGAAGCCCATCTGGTGCGCCAGCTCCTCGGTGATGAACGGCATAAACGGATGCAGCAGCCGCAGGATGCGGAACAGCGCGTAATCCAGCACGGTCAGCGCCCGCTCCTTTTCCGCGCCGCCCGCGCGCATCGGCACCTTTTCGGCTTCGATGAACCAGTCGCAGAAACTGGTCCAGACCAGTTCGTACAGCTCGTGCGCCGCCGAGTGGAAACGGAACTCCGCCAGCGCGGCGTTGATCGATTCGATCGTTGCGTCGAGGCGGGCGAGCATCCAGCGTTCGTCGCCGGAGAGGTTCGCCGCGACATCGGCCGGGAGTTCGCGGAACTCCTTCGACACTTCGCCCTGCATCTGCCGGAAGCGGCAGGCGTTCCAGAGCTTGTTCGCGAAGGTCTTGCCGATTTCGCACTTCTCATTGCTGTAGCGGATATCCATGCCGACCGGAGCGATGTACACGATCGTGAAGCGCAGCGCGTCCGCGCCGTAGGTCGCGATCACATCCAGCGGGTCGGGCGAGTTGCCGAGCGACTTGGAGAGCTTGCGCCCCTGCTCGTCGCGGATGATGCTCGTGAAGTACACGTTGCGGAACGGGATCTCCTTCATGAATTCGCAGCCCGCCATGATCATGCGCGCCACCCAGAAGAAGATGATGTCCGGCCCGGTCACGAGGTCGCAGGTCGGGTAGAAGTATTTCAGTTCCGGCGTCTCCTTCGGCCACCCCATGATCGAGAACGGCCACAGCCAGCTGCTGAACCAGGTGTCCAGCACATCCTCCTCCTGCCGCCATTTGCCCGGCGCGGTCGGCGCTTCGAGTCCGACGTAGACTTCGCCGTTCTCGTCGTTGTACCACGCCGGAATGCGGTGGCCCCACCAGATCTGGCGGGAGATGCACCAGTCCTGGATGTTCTCCATCCAGTGGAAATAAGTCTTGCTCCACCGTTCGGGATAGAACTTGATCCTGCCGGACTTGACCGCCTCGATCGCCGGTTTCGCCAGCTCCTTCATATTGCAGAACCACTGGTAGCTGACCAGCGTTTCGATCGGCACGTCGCCGCGCTCGGAGTAACCGACCGCGTGCCTGATCTCCTCGACCTTCTCCAGCAGCCCCTGCTCTTCCATCATCTTCACGCAGAGCTTGCGGGCCTCGAAGCGGTCCAGCCCCTCGAACGCCGCGCCGCAGCGGGCGTTCAGCGAGGCATCCGGATTCATCACGTTGATCACTTCGAGGTTGTGGCGTTTTCCGACCTCGAAGTCGTTCGGATCGTGCGCCGGGGTGATCTTCACGCAGCCGGTTCCCTTCGCCGGATCGGCGTGCTCGTCGCCGATGATCGGGATCTCCCGGTCGGTCAGCGGCAGCTTCACCATCCTGCCGATCAGGTGCTTGTAGCGTTCGTCGGCGGGGTTGACCGCAACGGCGGTGTCACCGAACATGGTTTCGGGGCGGGTGGTCGCGACCACCAGATAGCCGGAGCCGTCCGCCAGCGGGTAACGGAAGTGCCAGAAATGGCCCGCCACATCCTTGTAGATCACCTCCTCGTCGGAGAGGGCGCTTTTCGCGACCGGGCACCAGTTGATCATCCGCTGCCCGCGGTAGATATACCCCTTGTTGTAAAGCTCGACGAAAACCTTCTTCACCGCCTCGGACAATCCCTCATCCATTGTGAAGCGCTCGCGCTCCCAGTCGCAGGAACAGCCGAGGGTGCGGAGCTGGCGGATGATCTTGCCGCCGAATTCGCCCTTCCACTGCCATACGCGGCGGATGAACTCCTCGCGGCCGAGTTCGTCGCGGCCGGTGTTCTCCTCTTTGCGCAGGTACTTCTCCACCCGCGCTTCGGTCGCGATGCCGGCGTGGTCGGTGCCGGGGAACCAGCAGACCTCCTCGCCCTTCATGCGGTGGTAGCGGCACAGAATATCCTGAAGTGTATTGTTCAGCACATGTCCGAGAGTCAGGATGCCGGTGACGTTCGGCGGCGGGATCACGATCGAATAGGGTTTCTTATCCGGATCCGGTTCGCCGTGGAAATTCCCGGCCTTCTCCCATGTCGGGAACCACTTGGCTTCCACCGCCGCCGGTTCGTAGGCGCGCGGCAAAGGTTCGTGACTGCTCATCGCTGTAAACTCCATATCGATATTGATTGAAAAATTCTGAAAAATCTGTATAATATAGCACCGTTCGGAGAAAATTCAGCCGGGATTTCAGGAAATTCCGCAATTTCGGCGCAACCGGCGCGTCAATCCGCGGCGATCGCCCGCCAGCGGTTCTCCAGCTCCTCCAGCGAAAGGATCTCCAGCGGCGGGCCGGCCTCGAAGCCGCCGGCAGAGAAACGGAACTCGCCCAGCGGCGTTTTCATCACCCCGGTACGCATGGTTTCGGCGATTCGGCGCGGGTCGAGCGAACCGGCCTGCCGGACCGCATCCGCGAAAATATGGACGCCGCGGTATGCGATCAGCGACAGGAAATCGCGCTCATACCCCTCGATCTTCAGGAATTTGCGCAACTCGCCGCGGTTCGCTGCATTCAGCGGAATCGCGGCGGGCACGAAAACCCGGTTGCGGTCGAGCCGGATTTTCAGCAGCCGGTCGAATGTCGTGAATTCGTTGAAGTAGAGCGTCCCCTCCGGCAGCCGCGCGAAAATCCGCCCGGCGAGATCCGCGTAGTCGGAGGCGTCGCCGGTCTTGCTCAGATAGATGATGTTCTGCACCGGAAAATAGTCCAGATACTGCAGCACCTGATCGCGGATGTAGTTTTTCCTGCTGCTCTGGTCGAAGAGCACCCGGCCGTACACCAGCAGGTCCTTTTCATAGAACGACTGCTCCACACAACTGCCGTAGCTCATCGGGAAGCGGCTGTCGTCATTCAGGATCAGGAAGTTGTTCCGCCCGCCGCCCTGCGCCCACGCCGCCAGCGCCCGGCTTTCGTCCAGATCGGAGGCGATCGGCATGAACAGCAGCGCATTGGCGTTCTCGCGGTTGATCCGCTCGCTCTGGGCCAGCGGCGCCACCTCCGGCATCCCGGCGTCCCCGAACAGGGAGTTGAACTGCAGCACCCGTCCCGACGTGACCGGCCCGATCACCGCGAAAACCGACGGATCGGCGGCCAGTTTTTCGGCCTGCTCCTGCGCGACGGCGCTGTAATTCTCGTTGTCCACCCAGACCGGATTGACCTTCCGGCCGAGAATTCCGCCCGATGCGTTCACTTCGTCGACCGCCAGTTGAATCGCCTTGTCGAGGATGAACCCCTGCTTCGCATAGTAGTTCCACGGCCCGAAAACCGCGATATTCAGCTCTTTCGGATGCTTTTTCAGATAAAGCGCCCGCAGCTTCGCCGGATCGGACGGCAGGACTTCGCTGAAGGTCGCCGTGAAATTGCGGCGCAGGAAACCGGCGACTTCGCTCCGGAAGCCGACCGCGACCGCCGCCGCCAGCAGCAGCAGGAAAAACCATACGTATTTTTTCTTCATCCCTCGAATTCCTCCCCGGCTTCCGCAAGCTGCCGCCGGGCGAGCCGCGCGAAAACACCGTCCTTTTCCATCAATTGCCGGTAGGTGCCGCACTCGGCCATGCGCCCTTCGTGCAGCACGTAGATCCGGTCCGCATTCATCACGGTGCTGAGGCGGTGGGCGATCAGCAGCCGCGAAACCCTGAGCCGTTCGATTCCGGCGCTGACCGCGGCCTGGGTCTCGTTGTCCAGAGCGCTGGTCGCCTCGTCGAAGAGCAGTACCACCGGCTTCTTCGCCAGCGCCCGCGCGATCAGGATGCGCTGGCGCTGGCCGCCGGAGACGGAGCCGCCGCCGGCGGAGAGCATCGTGTGCATCCCCATCGGCATCTCGCGGATGTCCTGTTCGCAACCCGCCAGACGGGCCGCCTCCCACGCGTCGTCCACGGTCAGTTTGCCGGAGTGGCCGATGATGTTGCGCAGCACGGTGTCCGGCAGCAGCCGGCTGTCCTGCAGCACCACGCCGATCCGGGAGCGCAGCGCCTGCAGATTCACGTGGCTGACATCCTGCCCGTCATAGGCGATGCTGCCGCTGCCGGGCGTCTCGAAGCCGAGCAGCAGCCGCAGCAAGGTGGATTTGCCCGAACCGGACTCCCCGACCACCGCGACGAACTCCCCGGGCTTCACCTGCATCGAAAGGCCGGAAAGAATCTGCCGCTGGTCCGGCCCGTACCGGAACGATACGTTCCTGACGTCGATCGCGCCGGAAAGTTTTCCGGGCGGCGGCTTGGCCGCGTCGTTCTCCGGCTCCGCCTCCAGAATCGGGCGCAGCCGCCGGTAGACCGGAATCGCGCTGACCGCCGAAATCAGCGACATGACCATCTGTCCGACCGCCGCGCTGACGATCCCCAGCGCCGACACGAAGCTGACGAAATCGGCGGAACTCATCAGCGAAGCGGCGTCCTTCGCGTGGAAATACTGCCAGGTCACGATCGCGATCACCGTCCCGATGGTCACGACCGGAATCACCGCGTTCACGATGGTCGCGAAGCTGCGGCAGTTCGCGAAGGAGCGGTAGATGCGCTTCTTCAGGCTGAACCGCCCGGCCCAACGCGCAAAGGCGGCGTTTTCCGCCCCGGCAGTGCGGATTTTGGAGATGCCGTTGAAGAACTGCACCAGCTCCCCGTTCAGTTCCCCCTCCTCAGCCAGGATGCGGGTGTGGCGGCGCACCATCATCACCGCCAGCACCGCGAAAACGCCCAGCACCGCCAGCAGGATCAGCAGTGAAATCACCCCGAGCAGCAGATCGTAATAGAGCATCAGCACCAGAGACGGAAAGCAGAAGAAGCCCGCGACCGCCGCCTTGACCGTGGAAACCGACAGTATTTCGCCGATCTGCATGATCCCGAGGCTGCGCGTGGCGAGGTCGCCGGTGCTGAATGCGCGGAAGAAGCGGGCCGGCAGGTTCAGCAGCCGATCCCAGACCGCCGCCTGAAGCGTGTACTCCGCCCGGACGTGGATACGCAGGATCGCGATAGACTCCACATACTCGAACACTCCCTGCGTGACCGCGAAAAGCAGCGAAATCCCGAAGAGCTGCATCAGCAGCACCCGGTCCGCCGTCGGGATCACCGTCCCGAAAATCACGCCGTTGATGATCGGCACCGCCATGCTCAGCAGCGCTCCGAGCAGCATCAGCCACAGCAGCGCCGACAGATCGCCGCGCGCTCCCCGGAACGCCATCGCCAGCAGCCGCCCCGGCGTGATCCTGCCCGGCGGGAACGGCGCATAGAAACACCACCCCTCCGGCGCCAGCGCCGCGGCCTCCTGCCGGGAGATCCGGCGCGGCCGCTCCCGGGCGGGGTCGAACAGCCGGGGTTCGTCGCCGCTGCGTCCGAGCAGCGCGACCGGTTCGCCCGACTCCCGGCGGAAGGTCACGAAGGCGGTGAAATCCTGCAGCTCCCACCCCTGCTCCAGCTCCACCTTGCGGCAGCGGATCTGGTTGTAGTCGCAGATCCGGCGAATCCGTTCCTCCGGGGAATCGTCGCCGGAAAAGAAGTGCCGGCCCGGACAGCGCAGCTCCAGCCCCGCCACACTCCCGGCGGCGGCGCACGCATCGAACAGGGCGTCGCCGGTCGGAGGCGGCAGCCGGAACCGCTCCTTCGGGCGCAGCACATCGCAGATGCGGGCCAGCGCGTTCCGGCGGCTCTCCTCCTTTTCGCGCAGTTTCGCCTGAAGCCGCTCGCGCTCTTGTTCATGCAGTCGGCGGGCGGCCTCGATGCAGCGCTCCGGCAGGGCGCGGCGGAGCGTTTCCGCCCGTTCTTCGATTTCGCGCCCCTCCCCGGGCTCCTCGCCGAGGGCCTCCAGCCAGAGCGCCAGCCCGGCGCGGCGGAATTCCGCCGATTCCGGCTCCCGGCGGCAGAGCGCCTCCAGCGCCGCGGACGGCACTTTCACGCAGCGCGTGCCCGGCAGCGGCATCGCCAGCAGAATCCGCCGCCCGTCCCCGTCCGCCGCGGGCGCGACGCCGGGAACCACACTATGCAGCGGGCAGTCCCCCGTCCCCACCGGCTGCCGCGCGCCGCAGGAGCCGTCGGGAGCCATGCGCGCCGAAAAGAGGTCGAGCGCTCCCGAAAGCACGATCCAGCAGCTCTCCGGGTCGTCCAGCAAAATGGCGCGGCCAGAGAAGGCGTATTCGCCGGTCGCGATGGAGTTCAGCAGTTGTCCGATGCGGTCTGTATTCATGGTTTCTTCAGATGTTCGCGAGCAGCCGGGCGTAGAAGCCGCCCTTCGCCAGCAGTTCCTCGTGAGTTCCGGTTTCCACGGTTTCGCCGCGGTCCAGCACCACGATCCGGTCCGCGTCCCGGATCGTGCTGAGGCGGTGCGCGATGATCACGCAGCTGCAGCCGCGGCGGCGCAGATTGCGGTCGATCCGCAGTTCCGTTTCCGGGTCGAGCGCGCTGGTCGCCTCGTCCAGCAGCAGCAAGGAGGGGTTCGACACCAGCGCCCGCGCGATTTCGAGCCGCTGGCGTTCGCCGCCGCTGAAGTTGCCGCCGCTCTCGCCCACTTCCGAAAAATAGCCGAAGCTGCGCGCCGCGATCTGGTCGTGGATGCACGCGTCGCGCGCGGCCCGCTCAACCTCCGCGATCGGGATGGAGCGGTCGAACATGGTCAGGTTGTCGCAGATGGTGCCGCGAAACAGGAAGATATCCTGGTCGACCATCGCAAAGGAGTTGAAAAGTTCGGTGTGCGAATAGTATTCGCGCGGTTCGCCGTCGAACCGGATCTCTCCCCGCCACGGCCGGTACAGCCCCGCGATCAGCTTCGCCACCGTGGACTTGCCCGAACCGGACGGGCCGACGATCGCGACCCGTTCGCCCGGCTTCACCGTCAGCGTGAAGTCGCGCAGCACCGGTTCGGCGGTCGGGTTGTAGCCGAACGTCACATTGCGAAGCTCCAGAAGCCCCTCCAGCTTCGGCACCGGCCCGCCGGCGCGGCGCGGCTCCGCTTCGAGCGCGTAGGGGTCCTCGCGGCAGGTCATCACGTCGTCGAGCCGCTTCAGCCCGGCGTCGATCTCCTGCAGCGAATTGCCGAGGTTCACCAGTTGTTCGAGCGGGGCGAAGAAGTAGCCGAGGATCAGCTGGAACACCAGATACGCGCCGCCGGTCATGCTGCCGGCCAGAATCCGCAGCGCCCCCAGCCCGGTGACCAGCGCGACGGTGACCTTCTGCACGCTGTTCGGGAAGGTGCCGAGCAGCACGGTGGAGGCCTCCAGCTTCTGCCGCCCGAGCAGGCTCCGGGCCTGAAAGCCGCTCCAGCCGGAAAAGAAGTCGTTTTCGCCGCCGGACGCTTTCAGCGTTTCGATCAGCATCACGCCGGTCGCGCTGGTGCCGTAGAGCATACCGGTATCCAGCTGGATGCTCTGGCCGAGCAGCTTGCGCGATTTGAGCTTCCGCTGGAGCAGCAGCAGCACCGCCGCGCCCATCACCGCCGCCAGCGTGCCGAGCACCGCGTCGTAACAGAACATCACCACCGCGTAGAAAAAGAGCGTGATCAGACTGAGCAGATTGGCCGCAAGCTGTTCGGAGAGGAACGCCGCGACCCGGTCGTTCAACTGCACGCGGGTCGCCAGTTCGCCGCTCTGGCGGCTGGCGAAGAAGCTCACCGGCAGATGCAGCACCCGGTACAGGAACGCCGCCGAACCCGCCAGCGCCACTTTCAGATTCAGCCGCACCAGGCTGCCGCACTGAATCCAGGTCAGAAAGAGCGTGACCAGCAGCGTCAGGAGCGCCAGCGTGATCAGCGGCGTTCCCCAGTTGTAGAAGCGGTCCATCATGAAGTTGTCGATGAAAATCTTCGACAGGTTCGGCGTGAGCAGATTGCCCGGCACCAGCAGCAATCCGGTCAGCAGCAGCAGGAAAAAGGTGCCGCGGCATCCCTCCAGTCGCCGCCACAGCGAGCCGGCGAGCGAGGGTTCGCGCCCGAACCGCCTGAAGCCTTCGCCCGGGGTGATCTCCAGCAGCACGCCGCTGAACGACTCATCCATCTCCTTTGCATCCACCAGCCGGGGGCCGAGGGCGGGGTCGTTGATGCAGTATTTCCGCCCCTTGCGCCCGGTGTAGACCACGAAGTGGTTGAAGTTCCAGAAAAGGATCAGCGGCAGCGCGTGGCGCTCCAGCCCGTCAAGCTCCTCCTCGCGGTAGCCCTGCGCCCTGAAGCGGTAATTGCGCGCCACCTTGAGCAGGCTGGACGCCTTGCTGCCGTCGCGGGAGACGCCGCACTCGTCGCGCAGCCGCTCCAGCGGCACGACCGCGCCGTAATACGACATCACCATCGCCAGCGCGGCGGCGCCGCACTCGGCGGCCTCCATCTGCAGCACCATCGGGCATTCGACCCGCCTTTTCCGCAACGCCATGATTCACTCGCCTCCGGCGCCGGTCCGGGCGTTCCTGAGCTGGAATTCCTCCATCACGCCCCGGCCGAACATGAATTTGCGCAGCCCGGAAAAGACCAGTTCCAGCGGCGGCTCCTTGTCCACGACCACGCTGGCCGCGCAGAGCGTCCCGGCGCTGACCTCGATATCCGGGCCGGAGCCGGAAGTCCAGCGGAAACCGTTCGGGGAGCTGCGGTCGCGCGACAGCAGGATGCGCACCTCGACCGGCATATTCGCGCACTGCTTGAGCAGATATTGCGCGAACGCGGCGTTGCGGAAGGTGCGGTCGATCGATTCGACCGGCAGGATGTAAGTCCCGACATGGGTGACCGTCCCGCGGATCGAACCGTCGCGCTCGGCTTTCACCGAAGACGGGGTCACGATCGCGCTCATGCCGGGCCGGATCTTCTTGCTGTCGGCGACGGAAAAGTACGCGTACAACTCCCACGTTTCGTCGGTCTGGTCGTCGAGGTCGATCAGGCTGGCGAGGTTGGCCTCGGCGGCCACGATCGAACCGGGGGTGTAGTTCACGCTGGTCACGGTGCCGGAGTGGGTGCTGACGATCCGGGTGTTGTATTCGAGCTTGTTGCGCAGCAGCTCCACCTCATAAAGCGCGGACTTCACTTCGACCTCGACGGACATGACCTCCTTGGCAAGGGTGAAGTCGGCTTCGGAGAGCGAATTTTCCTCCTCAAGTTTCCTGAGCAGGTAGTCGGCGCGGCTCTTGAGCTTGGCGTGGTATTTCTCCTGCTCCTCGTGCCACTGCTGCTGCGAAATCGCGCCGCGCTCGGAGAGGCCCCTGCCCTTGTCCACGTAGCGGCTCAGCCACTCCAGCTCCTCATTCAGGCGGCCGATCGTTTCGTCCAGCACCTCGGAACTTTTCTGAAAATGGTTCTGCTTGCCCTTCTTCAGCCGGCCGGTGTACCGGCGGACCTCTTCGAGGTTACCCTGAAGCATCTTGAGCTTCTGGTAGCTTTCGCGCAGGTTTTCGAGGTCCGAAAAGGAGAAAAGCCGCCCGACCATCTGGCCGCGCCTGACGAAGTCGCCGGTTTCGAGGTCGAAGGAGATCAGCACGCCGCCGGCGGGCGCCTGGATCGTGTCGAACCGGCTCTGCAGCATCACGATTCCATTCCCGCTGACCCGCTCGTAGATCACGCCGCAGATTCCCCACGCCAGCGCCGCAACCACCGTCACGCCCAGCGCCAGCAACGCCAGCGCCTCGCGCCCGCTGAAAATAGAGACCAGCCGGTTCAGTTCAAACGGCGAAGCGACTTTGAGCATCGCGTTTTTGCGGAAAAGATTCCTGTTCATCCCTCACCCTGTTCAACGGCCGACCTGTATGAAAGAGCCTTCCTCCCACGCCGTCGCGGCGGGAAGCGTCTGTCCCCGGAAAAGGCTGCGGTAGCGCACCCTGCTTTTTTCGATCCGCTCCGCGCCGGGCGGGATCAGCGGCAGCGCCAGCAGCCGGTTTTCCACTTCGATAAGATAACCGTATTCCTTCATTTTTTCAATCGCCCGCGCCGGATTTCCGGGCAATGCCTCCACGGCGGCCCGGTCAACCGGAGAACGCGCCGCCTGCAGCACCGCCTGTTCTTCGGGGGAAAGCCGGTACTCCGCCGCCGGAGCGCCGGGGCGGGTGTCGCGGAGCCGGTCGGGAGCGGTGAATTCCAGATGGTACTTCGCGGGATGCGAGTCCTGATACCACGCATCGACCGCCTTGCGCACCTCGGCGATCTCCTGCTGGCCGGTGCGGGCGGCGGGATTCAGGTTGTCGTAGAAGAGCGCCCACCGCTCGAAGCAGACCGAATCCTCCGGCATCAGCGCGCGGTAGCCTTTCATCGGAACCAGTTTCAGGCCGAAACGCTCCGGCTCCTTCCAGTACAAACTGAACTTGTCGAAGCGGATCGCGCCCCAGTTCGGGCCGGGCAGATGGGCGAGTTTCGGAATCAGCTCCATCACCCAGCGGTACTCCTCCGGCGAATCGCCGGGGATGCCGCTGAGCATGTTCCACAGCACCTGAATGCGGTTTTCCAGCGTGAACTTCAGCAATGCGATGCTCGACAGCGTGCCGTTGCCCTTGTTCAGCAGCCGGATGTGTTTCGGGTGCAGCGTTTCGATCCCGCTCTGGATCACCATCACGCCGCAGTCGGCCAGGAAGCGCACCTGCTCCTCGGTCAGCGTCGAAACCGTCTCGTAGCTGATCACCGCGTCGGGAGCCTCCTCGCCGAAAGTGCGCAGCGTGTCGCGCATCGTATTCAGGTCGAGCACCGTGTCGGCGGTCAGGAAGATGCGGCAGCCGAACTCCCGGTAACCCCGGCGCAGTTCGGCCAGCACCTGCGCGGGGTCCTTGCGCCGGTAGGCGACCCGCTCGCCGTTCAGGCCGCAGAAACTGCAGTGCTGCTTCTGCCCTTTCCAGCAGCCGCGCGAACTTTCCAGAAAATACTTCCGCACCGCGGCGCGGTGCAGGCGGCTCCCTTTGATCCGCTCGTAGTAGTCGCTTGAATCGGGTTCGGCGATCGCACCGCCGGGCACGCAGGCGACCTCCGGCACGCCCCGCTCCGCCTTGGCCCGGTCGAACACGCCGAAAGGCAGCTCCGCAGAACGTTCACCCCGCAGGACCCGGCCGGTCATCTCCGGCACGGTCAGGTCGCCTTCGCCGCAGAACACGTAATCGACAAAGGAGAAACTGCGCACCGCCTCCATCCCCGCCTCCCCTTCGCAGTCGGAACCGCCCAGAAAGGTCACCACACCCGGATTCAGCTCCCTGACCCGCTTCAGCAGCGCCAGCGAAGCGAGCCGCTGGAAAAAGGTGCTCGAACAGCCGACGATCCGGGTGGAGCCGTCCGCCAGCGCGGCGGCGGTCTTTTCCACGCAGCGGGCCGCCTCGCGCTTCAGCAGCGGGATGTCGCGCAGCAGCTCCTCCGGCGAGCGGTAGCGCCCGTTCCAGACCAGCCGGCCGTGGTCGCACTCCTCCTGCAGGATTTCAAAAAAGCGGCGGTCGCGTTCCGGGTCCGGCCCGAACAGCGGCTCCGTGAACAGCCAGTCCGCCAGCATCACATCCACATTCAATCCGTTCGAAGCGGGATAGTCGTAGAGCTCCTCGGGCACGCGTTCCGCCAAGTCGATATTCGCGAAGCGGCAGCGGACGCGCCAGCCTGCCCGGCGCAGCGCCCCGCACAGCACGCCGACGCCCAGCGGCGCGATCAGCGGCATCGCGAAAGGCATATTCACCAAAGTGATATCGAACCGGTCCAACTCTCCTCCTCCTCCGACAGCATGCCGGATTTCCACAACGTTTCCAACAATCCATGCGTTTTCCCGAAAAACGCCAGCTCCCCGCCGAACTCCCGGTCGAACTCCTGCCGGGAGAGGCCGCGTTTCAGGCGTTCCAGCAGCGCGGCCTCCTGCTGCGACACCTCGAAGCGCCGCACCAGATAGCGGGAGGTGAGTTCAGCGCGCCCCCCGGCAATCTCCAGATTCCAGACAGGCGGCAGCCGCAGGAACGGCAGCGCCTCCGGCCCTTCCGGGAAAAAGCGTTCCTGCATCCCGCCGAGAACCCGTTCCAGCTCCGCCGCGTCGCGGAACGACGCCTCGCTCCACAGATGAAAGCCGTACGGATTCGCCTCATCCGGCACGCACGGCGACACCAGCCGGACGCTCCGGCGGCACAAATTCACCAGAAAGCCGGAGAGACAGCAGCTGGTGGCGTCCTCCTGACACTCCTCCGGCTCCGCCTGCCGCGCCCGGCCGCTGGCCGAATAGCGGTTCAGCGATTCCGGGTTGTTCAGCACGAAGCTCCAGTCCATCGCCTCCTCCGCCGAAAACTCCCGGAAAAAGCGGCGCAGCTCCCCGCGCTCCGTCACCGAAAAACGGCAGCCGGGCTGGCCGTGTTCGCGTCCCTCCCCGGCGAAGCGGCGGCTCCGCTCCGGGTCGCGCAGCGGCCACCGCGTGGTGATCGGCGGCCAGACCTGGTTCAATTCGTAAAAATCCCGGTAGAACTTCTCCAGATCCGGGTTGTCGAAGGGATCGGTCGCCCAGTAGAGCGCCGCCGCCCCCGCCCGGTCGCCGAGCAGTTCGCGAAAGAGCGCCAGCACGCCGCGCCACAGCTCCCGGTTCTCCGGCGTGTACCGGAAATTCTCCCGCAGCGGCGGCGCGTCGAAGCAGCAGAAGCCGCACCGCCCGGAGCACCCCACTCCCAATTCATACGCGACCGCGATATTGAAAGAGCGGTCGAAATAGAGCGGCTGAAGCACCGCCCGGTTCGCCCGGCGCCGCCGCTCCCGCCACGCCTCGAAGCGCGCATTGCCGCCGCAGGCGCTCCGGCAACGCACCGTGAACGGGTTGGACTCCTCCAGTGCCGCCGCGAAATTCCGCAGCTCCGCCAGTTCGGCGGGGAACCGCTCCAAAACCGGCCGGAAATTGTAACTGCGGCAGCCCGCCGCGATCGCCTGCAGGAACTCCACGGGACACTCCGGGCTCAGGGCCGCTTCGCGCAGCGCGGCCTCCGGGGCGCGGTCGAACTGCTCCCGGAATCCGTCGTCCCCCATATAGCATTCCAGGAACCGCTTGTAATCGGCGAAATTCAATCCGGCTCTCCTTCGGCGGTCAGGCGATCCCCTTGACCAGCACGATATCGGTGGTCACGATGCCGACCGCGATGCCGATGTTCCCCGCCGCCACGATGTCGTCGATCTCGCGGTCGGTCAACTGCTCGCCCATCTCCTTTTTCGGGAGCTTCGGCAGCAGGATGGTCATTTCGCCGGGATTCTCCTCCTCGCGCACCTTGAATGTAACGTCGCCGCTGACCTTGCACTGCAGCTCGGTTTCGATCGTTTCGCGGGGGTCCTGCTCCAGGCGGGTGCGGAACGCCTCATCGGTCAGCGCCCGCGCGATCACCTTCGCCTCGATCTCCTTCCACTTCACCAGATTCTCTTCGATTTTGTTCATTTTCACCGCCTCCATCTGTTACCGGTATAATTTTTACGCAATCCTCGATCGACTCACTGATTTTCAAACGCCCGGCGTACCGCAGGCAGCCCCGCTGAAACACCCGGTTCCAGTATTTCACCTCCCAGCGGACCGCGCCGCCGGTTCGCCGCATCCATTCGTAGACCTCCTCCGCCAGCAGCGCCATCACCTCGCCGCCGCGAAACTCCGGCTCCACGAAGGCGCGCCGCACATGCAGTTCGCCGCCGTCCAGCTCGCCGGAAATCCATCCGGCCAGCCGCCCGGAGCCGCGCTCCACACAGGCCCGCCCGAACTGCGGCAGTTCCGAATGTTCCCCGAAGGGAGCGAGGAAAACCCCGTCGCGCAGAAACCTCCGCCACGCCGCCGGGTCCGTCAGCGAAAGCCGTTCCACCTCTCTGCGGAAACGCCGCTCCCGTTCCGCCATCGCCGCGCGCTCCCCGTCGCCGAGAGCGGCCAGCGCCTCCTCCAGCGGCAGCAGCCGCCAGCGCCCGGAGCGGGTACGCACGTGCAGTTCGCGCTCCGCTCCGGCGGGCAATTCCAGCCGGAACGCCGTTTCCAGCCGGACGCACGGGCCGGGGAACTTTTCCAGCAGATACCGCAACGCGCTTTCCGCGCGGTTCCGGCGGCGGAACCGCACATACGCCTCGCGAAATCCCGCCTCCGACGCGGCGGCGCACACCGTTTCCAGCAGCCGCCGCCCGACGCCGCGCCGCCGGAAACGCTCCGGCACGTACAAGCGGAACAAAAACAGCCCGCCCGGATTCCGGTCCGGGCCGCCCCACACCGCGCCTGCGGGTTCGCCTCCGCAGCGCGCGCCGAACAGCAAATGCCCGCCGCCCGGCACGGAATCCCCGAAAAACGCCTGCTGGCGCGCCGTGAACAACGGCCGGTAATCCTTCAGATTGAACAGGTGAACCGGTTCAATCTCAATCGTTTCCGCTCCGGGTCGCGTCATAGTGCGCCTCCAACAGTTCAGGCAGCCGGTTCCGGTAACGCGAACAGTGCGGGGCCTTTTCCCGCCGCAGCGCGGGGCAGCCGCCGTCGCACACCGGCATCAGTCCGCACGAGAGGCAGGCGGGGTCGTTCAATGCGTTCTGCCCTTCCAGCCACTCCGCGAGCAGCGCGTTGTTCCACGGCTTTTCCGGGTCGACGTGGCCGACGATCCGCTCCGCGACGCCGATATCGTTCCAGCACTTGTAAAGTTCGCCCTCGGGGCCGACCACGTAGCCGTTCCGCCGCGCCGCGATGCAGTTGAAGAGCTTGCGGCCGGGGTAGAACGGATGGTTCCGCACCCCGTACCGCCGGAACTGTTCGATCTGGAAATCCGCCGCCTCGTCTACGTCGAAAAGGCACGCGGTATCCGGATTCTCCTTGCCCATCGCATGCACGATGCCGGGGTAGACGTGCAGCCGCTTCGCGTAACCGGAATAGCGTGCATACAGAAATTCGTAGATGCGGTGGTACTCCTCCGCGTTGGTCCGGTCGACGTTGACCCGCAGCAGCAGCCGGCCGGTCCAGCCGGAGGCGAACAGCGCGTCGATGTTTTCCAGAATCCGCCGGAACGTCCCGCCGCCGGAGACCAGCGTGCGCCGCCGATCGTGCACCTCCTCCGGGCCGTCGAGCGTGATCTGCACCTCCCGGACCGCCAGTTCGTCGAGCAGCGCCGCCTTGTCCGCATCCAGCAGATAGCCGTTGGTGATCAGCGAAGCGCCGTACCGCCGGAAATCCAGCGCCCGGAACCGTTCGGAGAGCCGCCGGATCTGCCCGAAACGCAGCAGCGGTTCGCCGCCGAACCACGTCACGCTGAAAATATGCCCCGGCTGGAACCGCTCCGCAAACCGGACCAGCTGTTCTTCCGTTTCGCGGTTCATGTCGATTCCGGCGCGGTTGGCCTCGAAGCAGTACGGGCACGCGAAATTGCAGCTCCGCGTCGGCGCGACCGTCAGCAGCAGCATGCGTTCACTCAGGTCCGCCAGCCGCCGCTTCATGCGCAGCACGTCGCGCAGCCGGTCGTCCTCGCCGGGATCGACCACCGCCTTGGCGGCGATCAGCTGCAGCGTGATGCCCGGATCGTCGCACCGGAACTCATCCCCGGCGCGCAGTTCCGCGAACTTTTCGCCGAACGGCTCCGGCAGCGCCAGAAAGGAGTTGGACAGCGCATTGTAGAGCAGCCGCCCGCGCCCTTCCGACCGGAACAGATGGTTGTATCTCGACCAGAGCATGAATCAGCATCCGCCGTGCGGCGGCGTCACTTGTCCGCCCCGCAGGCGTTCGCGGCGCAGGTCTCAAAGGCGCACAGCAGACTGCCGCCGGTCACGCCGTCAAGCTCTTTGTCCGACACGTCGCCGGAGGCCGCCGGAGGAAGCACGAACGTCGCGTCGTAAGCCGGGTCGCTCTCCAATACCTTGATGCGGAAGCCCGCCGGAATCTCCTTGCCGGACACCTCCCGGATCGCCGCCGCCGGATCGGCCAGCAGCTTCCCGCGGAATTCCGCATCCGTCGCCGCCCTCTGTTTGCACGAGTTGATGCAATCGTTGATTTCCTGTTGAGTCCAGGCCATATTGTATTCCTCCTGAAATTATTTGGGGCTGCCGTGTGTGCCGCAGGCATGCGGGTCGCAGGCGTAACTGCCGCAGACCGCACCGCCGGCCACGTCGTCGAGTTCCCGGTCCGACACGCCGCCCGCCGCGGGAGGCGGCAGCACGAAAGTCGCGTCGTAAGCCGGATCGCTCTCCAGCACCCTGATCCGGAAACCGGCCGGGATCTCCTTGCCGGAAACCTCTTTCACGGCGGCGGCGGGATCGGCCAGCAGTTTTCTGCGGAACTCCGCATCGACGGCGGCCCGTTTGCGGCACGCTTCGATACACTCGTCGATCTGCCGCTGCGTCCAGTTCATCGCGCCACTCCTTACTTGGAGTAGTTGCCGGCCACGCCGCAGGCGTCCATCGCGCAGGTCTGCATGCCGCAGATACCGGCGGCGACTTCGTCAAGCTCGCGGTCGGAGATATTCCCGGAAACCAGCGGCGGCAGCACGAAAGTAGCGTCGTACGCCGGATCGTTTTCGAGGATTTTGATCTTGAAGCCGGCCGGGATCTCCTTGCCGGAGACCTCTTTCACGGCGGCGGCGGGATCGTCCATCAGTTTTTTGCGGAATTCCGCGTCGACCGCCGCCTTTTTCTTGCAGTTCTCGATGCACGCTTCGATTTCATTCTGAGTCCAGGCCATCATCCACCCTCCTTACATTCAATATTCCTCATTCATCGCCATCGCCCCGGGAATTCCCCGGAACGTCTGCCGTAACATACAATCGGGAGCAGCGGAAATCAAGTCAGTGTATTGTTTTATTTATGAATTTTCCCGCACAACAGCGTCACGCCTTTGATTTCGGCCCGCATCGCCGCATAGTCGCGCAACGGCGCGGAAACGGAAGCGGGAAGCAGCAGCGGAAAGTCCGGAAAAAGTTCCACGAAAGCATTCAGCATTTGTTCATCCGGCGCGGCGAGGCCGATCACGATCAGCGCCGCCCGCCGCCGTTCGGGGTGTTCGTACAGGAATTGCGAAAACGCGACGAGATCCGCCGGAGACTCCGCGCGGTCGACCCGGATTATCCGGCTGTCAAAACCGGGCAGCCGGAACTCACGGAACCGGAGCGTATCGCGCGAAAAGCGGAAGAACGGCTCCGCCTCCTCCCATTCGATCCGCAGGAGCCGCGCCGGAACCGTTTCACGCTCCGGCAGCGGGGGCGCATCATATACCGCCGCGATCATTGCGCACCTCCTTCCAGAATCAGCCCGTCATAGCCGACTTCGATGCCGCAGGGCCGGAAGTATTCTTCAAGTTCTTCGTGGGTCGCGCCGACGTGGTGGCTGATATGGGTCATCGCGACCCGGGTGGAGGAGTCGACCGCGCCGAGTTCGGCCAGCCGGTCGCGGAATGCGATCGCCGCCTGCGCTCCGAGGTGTTTGCCGCGCTCGAAAGCGTAGGGAAGCCGGATGCCCATGCTCATTTCGATCACTGCCGCATCGAGCTTCCGTCCTCTCACCAGCTCCCACGATTCCGGCGGCCACCAGCCGGTATCGTTGGCGATCAGGATGTTCCGCCCCGCTTCGGAGAGCAGGAAATTCAATGCGCATTCCCCTTCGCCGTGCGAGGCGCGGATCGGCAGGATCTCCAGCGCGCCGTCCGTGACCGGGGCACCGGGGCGCAGCGGTACGGGTTCCACCCGCACGTCGGCGGCACCTGAACCCATGCCGCAGGAACGAACCCGGTTTTCCAGCTCCCGCAACACCGCCTCGTTGCAGAACAGCCGCAGCGGACGGTTCACGACGCTGAAATTCCGGCTCCGCCACAGCAGTTCCACCGGCGAAAAATGGTCCACGTGGGAATGGGTGACCAGCAAACGCTCCACTTTGGACGGATCGAGCCGGAACTCCTTCGCCTGCCAGTTCGCATCCGGCCCGAAATCGACCAAAGTATGATCGCCGACCAGATACGCGGTACGCCGCCGGAGGTTCCTGCCGCCGAGCCGCGCCGCCTTCCGGCAGTTTTCACATTCGCACCACAGGGCCGGAATCGACTCCGAAGCCGCGCTTCCGAGGAATTGCAGTCTCATTTTACCGAAGCTCCTTTCCGGGCCCGGTATGCTTCGAGCACCGCCACGCATTCCGGGCAGAGGCAGTCGTGATGCCAGAGCTGAACCCAGACGGCCTTATGGCGTTCGGCCAGTTCCAGCTGCTCCGCGAGCGGCAGGCACTTCAGCCGGCAGCTTCCCATCTGCCCCTCCCACGCGCCGGAACCGGCCTGCCGGGAGCGGGAAAGCCAGGTGCGCATCAGCGGATGCGCCGGATTGTCGCATATTCCTTTCCATCCCATCCACAACCCCATCGGCACGACCGTCACGCCCTTTAAACGCCCTTTCCGGATCGCATAGTCGAGGATCGCGGCACTTTCGGTGACGTCGCGGATATGTCCCTTCGGGCCGGTGCCGTACCAGTCCGTAAACGCGATGCCGAGCGGAAAATCGGGCAGGTGTTCCACAAAAATATCGATCACCCGGCAGCAGAATTCAACATAGAGCCGGCGCGCTTCACCATCGTAGCGCAGCGCCCTGAACTCCGGTTCGGCCAGCGGCACATACAGCTCCAGCCCGTTGCCGAACGGAAAACCGGTGACCGGCACATAGTTGATCCGGTCGCGGTGCGGATCGGCATAAAGCCGGGCGGCGAACGCCTTGACCGTTTCATTCCAGATGTTCAGGAAGGGGGTGTTGAGCTTCCGCTTGCCGTTCACTTCGATCCACGGCAGGTAGCTGTGCCACTTCCGGTTGGGATCGACCAGGAACCGGGGAATCTTTCCCTTTTCGTAAACCCAGTCGGGCGTGTGGATTCCGGCGAGAATGCCGTAGGAGAGGTACTTACCGGAAGCGACGGCTTCCCCCATCATCCGGTCAAGTCCCGGATAGCGGATCGCTCCCTCCTCCGGCTGGACCATCCGCCAGGTCGTATAGTTGGTCACGCCATCCACCGGCAGGTCGAAGAGATTGACCCGTTTCCCGTTCGAGGTCACATAGTTGCTGGTGTTGGTCAGTGCATACACGCCCGGCTTGGGCTGCCGGTCGAGCTTCGGCAGTTCCGCGCCGGAGGCGGCCAGAAGCGACATCGCGAAAATTCCCGCAAACAGAATATGGTGATTCATCGTATCATGATTCCTGTGTTTTTCTTTCAATCGACCGACCAGTCGAGGACTTTGCTCGCGGCGGACATATCTTTTTCGGGCCGGACGCTGCCGTTGACGAACGCCACGTTGAAACTGCCGAAATGGCGGCGCCCGAACCACGGCGTCGTCGCATACGGACTGATATAATGGCCGTTCAGGTCGATATCCATGATTAACGGCTTGCTTTTGCCGCGCCCCCACGTGTCGCGCCGCACCGGTTTCCCGACTCCCTGTGAAGCCGTATAGGTCCGGTAGCTCATCCCGTAAGACCAGCTCCGCCGCGCCGCCATGGCAGCCGACGGGCAGATGAAAACCTTGCAGTCCGCGTAAATTCCGGCGGAATTCACATCCGAACGCCGTTCTTTCACATAGCCGACCAGATCGGTTTTCCAGTTCTTTTCCGGCGAATTGCCGCTCCAGGCCGCCGGATAGTAACCGTAATCGGCCATGTATAAGGAATTGGCGGTGAAAAGCTGGCGCAGGTTGTTCACGCAGCTGATCGCATTCGCCCGCTCCCGCGCCTGATTCAGCGCCGGCAGCAGCATGCTCGCCAGTATCGCGATGATCGCAATCACCACGAGCAGCTCAATAAGGGTGAATGGCATTACGTGGCGGGATGTGGGGGGCGTATCCGCCGCCCCCCACGCCCCCTGCGTCCGGCAAGATGCCGGTGCCGGGACGGTCGACAAGCGAAGGCGCGGTCGGCCGACGGGGAAAGAAGATCCGCAATAACGTGAAGCTGTCTTCCCGCTTTTCTGCGGAAGTGCAGAGTCACGTTTTTGCTCCGACTTGCCGCTTGCAGAGCATTGGCCAAGGCGTGAGAGCTTGCGGAGAATAAGAAAAATGTTCAGATTGCCTGGTACGGGGAGAGACGCGGCGCAAGCCGCCGCTTTCTCTCCCCCGAACCCCTCTCTTTTACGCAGAGCGGCAACGGGGGGGCGGGGGAGCAACGCTCCCCGGCAGGATGAGAACGAAGAATGCGGTGATTCGCATTCTGTTGCCCGGATGGTGTTTTTTCGGCGTTTTCGATTCATTTTTCAGTCAAACCTCCATGAATGGGTTGATTGTGACGCCGAACCGTTGTATATTCTGATGTTCGGCGTTCCGGTGGTATTTCGGGGCTTCGGACCGGCCGGAGCGTGTTGCAGCATACTCCGGCCCCTTCCTTGATCTGCATGTCATACGATTGCGGGCGGTGCACCTCCCGCGGATTCCCGCCATAGAAAACTGACCGTGCAGGCCCGGCTTTCCGTACCGCTGCGTTCCGGGGCGTTCAACCGGTCGCGCATCAGCTCATACAGCATCCGGGCGAGCCGGTCGAACGGGCAGTCGATCGTCGCCAGCGGCGGATCGCATCCCACGGAACCGGATTCATTGTTCACGCCGACCACGGCCACATCCTCCGGCACCCTCAGTCCGGCTTTGCGCAGCGCGGCAATCGCACCGAACGCGCGGCGGTCGGTACCGCAGAACACCGCGTCGAAATTCTGTTTTTCCTCCAGCATGCGCCGGACCGCCCATTCGCCGTCGGCGCCGCTTCCCAGGCAGAACCGGTAGAGTTCCGAGACGAACGGCAGCTCCGCCTTCTCCAGCGCCCGCCGGAACGCATGATAACGGTCGACCGGATAGCCGTAGTGCGGAATTTCCGGCAGCTCCGGCCTCCACTCGTCGAGCAGTGCGATCCTCCTGCGCCCGGAATTCGCCAGATGGGCGACCGCCTGCTCCATCGCGTTTTCGATATCGAACCAGGCCGAATCGCAGAAACCGGCCGGCTTGAAGTAGCGCCCGACACACACCTTGCCCGCCGCGCGGAGCCGTTTGATCAGCGGTTCAAGCTCCGGCACCAGCGCGGGAAAAAGGAAAGCGGGCACGTCGCCGCGGTTCAACAGCCGCTCCGCCTCGTCGACCGAATAGCGATCATGGTCGAAAAAGCTGACGTTCAGCATGAAATGATCCTCCCGCGCCGCATCGGCAAAGTGTTCGAGCGTATATTGGTGGTTGAACCAATTGGGCGTCTGACTGGCGTTCAGCAAATGCAGCGACGGCATCACCGCCGTGATCATGCGCAGCGCGGGTTCTTCCGCCCGATCGGCCCGGAACGTACCGATGCCGCTCTGCCGGTAGAGCAATCCGCGCGAAATCAAATTGAAATAAACCTTGTGCATCGTGGTGCGCGAGGTGCCGAGCTGCCGCGCCATCTCGACTTCGGAAGGAACGCGTTCGCCGGGACGGTACTGCGGCAGGATTTCCCGGAGCAGGTGATTCTCCAACTGTTCGGATTTCAGATTATGAGGTCTCGAATTCATTCCGGTTCCATTGTCGTATGGATGCTAATCATCCGTTCTACATGCTAATCATCCTGCTTTAATTATAACAAACTTACGCCGTGTGCAAGTTTTATTGGTAAAAAACGAAAAAGAGCATGCTTGG